>JAAUYJ010029935.1_pt1 | contig 14533 bp, 12 predicted proteins | sample 7278031 | NCBI WGS metagenome assembly JAAUYJ01 (sample SAMN14350222, study PRJNA611818) | marine sediment metagenome | isolation source: surface marine sediment (1.8m) | place: French Polynesia: Moorea | collected 2018-08 | reverse complement strand
AGTTTTAAAACGTTGCGGTTTTGGTTTTAGGAATGTAAATAACTTCAAAAATAGAGCTTTATTGTTTTGGCATCTAGCTGATAGCTTAGCATAGTATGTACTGTAGAACCTGATTTCCCGAACTATATTTTTTGAGTAACTGAAATTTTCTCAATATTTCATCATCCCTCATATATGTACTTAGACTTTTTTCAGCATTGTCCCATCTTTCCATAGGAAAACGATGATCTATGACTAATTCATGTGCTGCTCTTTTTCTTTGTTCAATAACATCTGTGTAGGAATAGAAATCCAAAATTTTTTGAATTAACTTTTTTGGTATATTAGCAGCAGCATTAGCTGTTTTGATTTCTCCTGTCCAACAATCCCATCTAGTTGTCTTTTGGCACTCGGAACAAAATTCATTTTTTGAGGAAATAACTAATCCAGGACGGTTTTTAGTTCCTCTCTGTAAACCTTGTATTCCTCCACCTCCTGCATACTGTTCTGAAGCTATGGTTTTTCCTTCACAGCTACGACAATGCCATTGTTTGTCAGATAGTAATTGAAATACTTTTCTTTGTGTGGCATTTGGCTTAAACTTTGACAAAATTTCTGCCACTAAGTTATCTTTATTCATTTGATAAATTAGCTATTTCTGTTTCTAAATCTTTAAGTAATTCAGACACAGTAATACCCAAGCCACTAGCTAAACTAACAAGAGCCGTCAAAGATGGATTTCTGATACCACGTTCTACACCAGAAATGTAGGTACGATCCAAATTAGATAGAAATCCCAGTTGTTCTTGAGAAAGTTGTCGATCTCTTCTCTTATGTTGAATTAGTTTTCCTAAAGCTAGAAGAATTAACTTTTTTGTCTGACTCATAAGTCTATTTCAGCTTTTTGTAGACTATGTGTCTATAGACGATGTGTCACACTTATCTTATTTAAGTCTATCTATGCTAGTTTTTTCCATACATTCTGAAAAATCATCCGATCGCCAAACTAGGTTTAACAATTGCTGGTACCATACTTTTACAAGCCATTCTTGCCCCAGCAATATTTCTGGCAACAGGACCAATTTCTAAAGCTGCTAAACCACCCATAATAAAAAAGTTGGACTTGGGCAGACGTAAATATTTATCTAGTACCGGTAAACTGTTAACTATTTCTGTCGGATAAGCCTCAATTACATCTTGCAACAGAGGATGTTCTATGGCACTAAATTTCGTACCAGTAGCCAACCAGATACGGTTAAATTGATGTTGGCTTCCGTCGTCACAATAAACCTGCCAGAGATTATTTTGCCATTGTGCAGTCCTAACTTGACAGCATTCATTGATTATCATTGTGCCTTCAGAGACTGCCTTTCTTAATTGCAGCATCATTTCAGGAGTTATTGAACCACCATTACGGGCTTGCTGAATTCGCTGATAACGGACAAACCAATCAGTTTCAGCGTGAAAGTCTTTGAGACATTTTGGTCCTAACCAACAAGGATCGGTATCAAAGATTTTTTCTTGTAACTGTTTTCTGGTCATTAACATAACAGTCGCCCCCAGTTTGATAGCACCTTTGGCTAAATGTCCGCTACTTAAGCCACCACCAACAATTAAAATTCTTTCTCCTGTTACGTTAAGTTGGTTGAGATTTACCTGTTGAGAATGACACAGTCTATCTGAGGGGTAATCTGAGGGAATCTTCTCTACCCAGTCAGGAAACTGTATCTTTCCACTTCCCGTAGCCAATACCACTCTACGAGTCATAATAGTTTCTCCCGTGTCTAAAACCAATTGAAATCGGGAACGCAAAGCAGGTTTAATCGGTAGAATTTGGATAACTTTAGCTGGATAAACCTTATCTGCTAACTTCCAGCGACGAATTACTTCATTACAGAAATCATTAAATAGTTTTGTCCCCGGTCTATCATAGGGAGGGAACAATTCATCATGCCGATGTTCGGCAAAAGTTCTTAATTGATGGGGGTTAGGATCAGGATGATGAACGGCCGGCGATCGCAAAGAAGGAATTTGTTGTGCTGCAAATTGTTGCTGCCATTGACTCAGCCAAGTTTGACTGGGATCGAAAATTAAAAATTTATGATCATACTTTGCTCTTTTTTGTAAGAGGTGGGTGGTTAAAGTTAGTGCCTGAACCCCCGCCCCAATAATCGCTAGGTCTATATAATCAAGTAGTGTCACTGTGGAACAATAAAGATAATGATAATCATTCTCATTGTATAATAATGATTATCATTTTAATGAATAAGTTATCCACTAAACTTTATGAGTTCTAGTAATCAATATCTCTCCATAATCTATCACCTTCGTCCCAAAGCATATTTACAACGCTTTTTAATTGCGACCTTCACTTGTTTCGGTGCGATCGCTTGTAGTACAACCCCAACTCCCCCAACAAGTTCTGATACCACAGCCCAAACCAGTTCTGGTCCCAAAATTGTAACTACTTTTTTACCCGTTCATTTGTTTACTAAAGCTGTAGTAGGAGATACTGGACAAGTAGATATTTTGATTTCCCCTGGGAAAGAAGTTCACGACTATCAAGCGACCCCAGAAGATGCTAAATTGTTAGCACAAGCAGATGTTTTAGTAGAAAACGGTTTGGGGATGGAAGCATTTTTATCAGATTTAGTTGCCAATGCAGGTAATTCTGAACTTCAGCAAATTGATTCTAGTCAAGGAATAGAAGCAATGGAAGGGGAAGATGGACATGATGAACACAAACATGATGAACATAAACATGATGAACATGGACATGATGAACATAAACATGATGAACATGGACATGGACATCACCATCCAGAGGGAAATCCTCACGTTTGGTTAGATCCTGTTTTAGCGCAACAACAGGTAGCGAATATTAGAGATAGGTTAATTGAAATTGACCCCAGTAATGCAGATAGCTATCGTAGCAATGCAGATACTTACATTCAGCAACTAGAACAGCTAGATAATGAATTCAAAGAAAAATTGGCCCCAGTTGAAGGTTGTAACTTTATTACTTTTCACGATGCTTTTCCCTATCTAGCGCGACGCTACGGACTACAACAAGAAGCAATAGTTCACATTCCCGAAGATAGCATTACTCCCCAAGATATCCAACGGGTACAACAACTAGCTAAGGAACATTCTGTTAAAGCTTTACTCACTGAACCAGGAATTGAAGACAAACGGATTGAGCAAATATCCAGTGACTTAAATCTATCTCTCGAAGCAATCAACCCTCTTGAGTCAGGAGAAACCGATCCACAATATTATTTTCAAGCTATGCGGAGTAATTTGGAGGCGTTGTCAAGAGCGTGTCAAAATTAAGTAATAGGTGATAGTTTTTTTGTTCTCTGCGAATCTTGTGAATCAAATTAGTGAATTGAATGTACCAAAACGTATCTATTCCCCAACCCATCGTTAAAGTCAAAAATTTATCGGTAATGCGTGGGGAATATCTAGCAGTAGATAATGTTTCCTTTGAATTATTACCAGGGACTCATACGGCCATTATTGGTCCAAATGGTGCAGGGAAAAGTACCTTGATTAAATCAATTTTAGGGTTGCTTGAAGCGCAGTCAGGTGAAATTAGCTTGTTTGATGGTAATGGTAAACGGTTAAAGCGATTAAAACAGGAAATTGGTTATATTCCCCAAAAGTTTCCCTTTGAGCGAACTTTCCCTTTAATCGTATCAGAATTAGTTGGTTTAGGCTTAAATAGCAAAAAGTGGTGGTGCGATCGTAAAGGTCAACGAGAGATTATCCACCAAGCTTTGGAACAAGTTCATTTAAGCAAACAAGCTCAACAAAAAATTGGCACTCTGAGCGGAGGGGAATTAAAGCGAGTTTTATTAGCTTATTGTTTAGTTGTTCCCCGTCGTCTTTTAATTCTTGATGAAGCTTTAGCAGGGGTAGATGCTACAGGAGAAATGGAATTTGCTGCTTTACTCCATAATCTCAAACAAGAACAAAACTGGACAATTTTGGAAGTTTCCCACGATTTAGATTTAGTTAGTCGCTATTGTGACTCGGTGATTTGTTTAAATCGTCGCTTACTTTATCAAGGTTCCCCTCAAACTACTCTCACCCCAGAAAATCTCTTGCACCTATACGGTGCTTTAGTTAGTCCAACTTGTCATCATCATGAACCTAGTCAACTCCCTGAGTCTTTTTAGTTTACCCTTTATGCAACGGGCGGTACTAGGTGGTGTACTGCTTGGTATTTTAGGGGGAATTTTAGGCAGCTTTTTAATACTGCGTCGTCTCTCCCTATTCGGGGATACAGTGGGACATTCAGCTATGCTAGGAGTGGTTTTAGCTGCTTTATTAGAACTTCCTACCACTTGGACGTTAATTGGTTTTACCGTTGCTTTTGGTTTAGGTGTAATTTATTTAATTGACAAAACTGATTTAGGTAGCGATACAGTATTGTGTATTTCCCTATCGGGTTCTATCGCTTTAGGTACAATTGGTTTTAATTATTTAAAAGGATATCGGGGTAATTTATTATCAATTTTATTTGGTGATATTTTAGCCATTAGTAATACGGATTTGATTTTATTATTATTACTTTTGGCTGTAACTGTAGTCTGGATAATTATGAGTTTACCAGAGCAAATATTACTTACTCTTAATAGCGATTTAGCTTTAGTAAAAGGGGTACCTGTTAGTAGCAATCGTTATTTTTTTATCGTGCTTTTAGCAATTACGATCGCTCTAACTATTCGTGCTGTTGGTATTTTATTGGTCAATGCTTTTTTAGTTATTCCTGCTGCAACTTCAAGATTGATTTGTCAGCAGTTTGTCCCTTTTTTAGTTACTGCTGCTGCCATAGGTGCTGCCAGTGGAGTAATGGGAATGGTTATTTCTGGGGCGATCGATTTACCTAGTGGTCCGAGTATTGTTTTAGTTCAGTTGTTTGGGTTTTTGGTTATGGCTTTATGGTGTCGGCAGGGTTGAAGCTGTTCAAACTATATAACTTGTTAAATTTAAATAACCCCATTTATGTTTCCATTAGGATAATAATAATGATAATCAATCTCATTATGGTAGAAATGATTTGCTTTATAAACTTTTATAATTTTATTTTGCTAAAGGTAACGAATAATTAGGATTAAATAAATCAAAATAATGCCAAAGTATTTCTTTTCTAGGATCGTATCTAAGATAACTACCTGTTTTATGTTCGTTCTTGCTTGAACTAAGTGTTTTAGGTGCATTCAGGCTGATAGCATACCATTTACCTTGAACTCTAAAAAGCTTAAGTTTTCCTCCGGAAATTTCATACCATGCTGTTGCTGAAGTAGATGTTTTTGGTGAATTTACCCAAATAGCTGCCCCTGGATAAGCCACTCCACATCGATTCACATAGATTTGTTTACAATCTGAATAGTCATGTTTCAGTAAAAAACACATTTCTCTAAATGTTTCATAACTGAGAATATAGTTATTTTCATCTGGTATTTGAAGTAATATTGCACCTTCTCCGTATAAATTCAAATTCCCCCAAACTCTAGCTCGAACTGTTTTGCTATGTCCTAGTCCACCAAAAGTTTCTGGATAAATATCTACAGTTGCTCCTGGAGTACCATAAGCATTTCTAACGTTAGCAATTCGACTACCTTCCAAATAGTAATGCATTAGAGCAAGAATATTATCATTTTTCGTTGGATAAGAATTAGCAAGTGTAGGAGATGTATGTTTAGAGTAGTAGCCCGATTTTGTGACAAGTGAAACTTCTCTGTAGATTATTTCTATAAGATCGGATGGTAAATTAATCGCTTTTTTATCAATAGAATTTTGTCGATGAACTGGTATTGATACTGTCTTTTGCTCTTGCCAATTTTTATTTAGTGAATTTACAAAATCTTTTGGAAAAGACCAATAAAAAATATCATTTTGACGATCAACAACGACTAAAAATGTTGGATTTGGCTGAATGAGCCAATAGTTTAAAGTTTCTACTTTAATTGGTAAAGACATTATATTATTATTAAATTCTACCTGATCTGTGCCTTTACATTGTACATTAAATAATTTTCCAGTAGGAGATTCTTGGTTCATAATTTCACAAGTAAAATCAATACCAAAATCCTTCTCTTGAGGAACAGGAATAACATTACAAAATTCACTAAAAACTGAATTGAATAATTCAGCAGCACTTACTCCTGTTTTTTGTGATTTAGTCCGTTTTGGCAATCTGGACATAGCATATAAGTTTTTTCATTCTATAGTTCCATAGTTCTAATTATAACAACTTTTATCCTAATAATTATTCAAGAATTCTATTAATTAATTTTTTGTCGAATACTAACCATATTGTATCTGATCTAGAAACAGAAATTCTGGATGATTTTCCGGATCTGATATGAGAAGATTTAAAAGCTTGTATTGCTTATGATCGCCCTTTGGCAAAATAACTAAATCATGAAATACCATAACAAGCTATAATCTAACAAAATCAAAGATGTAACAAGCAAATTATGAGCTTTAGTGATGTAGTAGAAACAATTAAAAACCTTTCACTGGAAGAAAAGCAGGAAATCCAAGCTTTGTTAACTCAGTATCTGCGTGAAGAGCGAAGAGAAGAAATATATAACAATTATCGAAAAAGTATCAGCGAAGAGCAACAGGGGGAATTAAACTTTTCTTCAAATATTGACGAATTAAAACAATTAATAGAAGATTAATGATTAAAGTTAGCTTTAGTTCATCTTTTCGGCGAACATTTAAAAAAAGAATTAAAGGCAATACAGAATTAGAATCTAGATTTTGGGCAAAACTAGAGGTATTTACTAATAATCCTTTCGAGCCAAGCCTGAGAACTCATAAGTTATCGGGAAAACTGAAAGACTTATGGAGCTTTAGCATAGAGTATGATCAACGAGTTATATTTTACTTTACAGATGAGGGAAACGTTGTTTTTATTGATATTGGTAATCATGATGAAGTTTATTAGTCGATTTTGTATGTAATTAGACAATATTACACTTCATTTTATTGTATCTGGTCTGCTTTAAAAAGAAGAAAAAACAACATTTAAACAATTAGCGATCGCCATAACTAAGCTGATAAACTGAATACAACAGTGAATTAGCTCGATAAATAACTTCTATGTCTGCCATAGTCTTATCTCGTTATGTAGCTAGAAATCCTGAGATTTTAAGCGGAGAACCAATTATTAAAGATACTCGCACATCTGTGCGTGCTATTGTTGGTTTGTGGCGTTTGGGCATAATGCCAGAAGAGATTTTGCATCATTTACCTCATCTTACTTTGGCGCAAGTGTTTGATGCTCTAAGTTTTTATTTGGATCATCAGACAGAAATTAACGAGTATATCGAGCGTAATCAAGTTCCTGATGATTTGGTTCATCCTGCCGTGAAAGCCTCCTTAAGTTAATTTTAGCTATGTCAGCAGCACTTTACACCGACGAGGATATGTCAGCAAATTGTTTAGACAGATACAATGATCCGATCGCATGAGATTTATGTGACACTATAGCGATCGCCATACTTAAAATTTTTTTGAAAATTCATAAAATATCTAGACAAATCTAGGCAAAAAAAGTTATTCTTGAAACAGCATTGAGGAAAAAGTCATTTCTGAGTTTGTTAGTCCAAAAGAAGCAGCACAAAATCTTGGGGTTAGCGTCGATACTTTGCGACGCTGGGAAAAGGCTGGAAAGATTAATGCAATAAGGACGGCCGCAGGACATAGAAGATATGACCTTAATTCAGTAAATAGACAGGATACTCAAAATGATGGGGAGAAATATTTAGTGAATGAGGAAATAGTCCAAAGAATTGCCAAGGGAATATGTCAGTATCATCAAAATATAAGCAGGCAAAAATTATCTCAGTACCCAGCTAATTTACAGTTAGCTGTAGATAAACTAATCATCAATTGTTTGTTAACAGGAATAGAGCCTCTACAGGGAGTTCCAGATTTTCTTAATCGTTGGGCGAAACAGCCTTTGCAAGATTGGGATTTGGATATTAATTGTCCTGAAGATTGGCATAGTAAATCTTTAGTGGAAGAACAGAAGCCGAGTAATTTTTGTGTTGAAACCGCAGAGGAATATTTAGAAGAATACGGTAACTTCCAGAGAAAAGTAGTTGAAAAGCTAAGATTAAAATCTTTTTGCGATCACGATTTATATACTAAGTTTAGACAATATATTATCGAACATCCTGTAGTTACTAAAAGGGAACTAGATAGAACCGCTATTTTAGAGTTTTCATCATTAAAAGAATTATTGCAAGATTGTTATGAACTAGCACCAGAATCTTACAAAAAAGATGATAATTTCTATTGTTGCGGTCATTGTGGCGGTTTGATGTATTTAAAAAGCGATTCAGCGCGGTCTTGGGGGTTTCCCCCATTAGCGACTGAATCAAGAAGCGACGGTGATTTGCGATGTGAAAATCGTCACTGTTTGCAATATAAGAAAAAACCAATTTCTTTTGATGCGAATGGTAGCGAAGTTAGGTGGTTAAAACAGGATTTACGCTATTTTATGCACCGCCCTGGTAAACCAGAAGTAAGGCTATTTAATAAGCTAAAAAAATTAGATTTAAAAGAGGTAATTCTTTTTCCTAACCTAGATATATACGATATACATTTAGTTTTTCCTGATGATACAATTTGGGCGATCGATCTTAAGTTTTGGGAGTCAGCATATAACTTAGCTAAGAAAGTAGATAAACCCATTCCACGTTGGAAAGAACAACCTTATAATGAATGTTTTTTCATATTTCCCGACGAAATAAAACACTACGGTAAGGAATATATACAAGAATTCAGAAGTTATTGTACTGTTCCTCTCAAAAAATATCAGGTCATGTTTGAAGGTGCATTTATGCAGAAAGTAAAAAGAAAATGGAGTAAAAAATAATGAGAGATATCACCGCATGGCAAAAATCATTTAAAGACTATGATTTAGATGCTGGATTGTTAAATGTAGACTTAGGGCTTTATTTATTGAAGACTCTTCTTCCCAATACAACTGCTGTAAGTTTGTGGGTGTTATTAACTGGATACGATTATTCGTTTGGAGAAAGCCAAAACTGGACGCAAGAACAAAGAAAAATGTTAAGTATTGCCCGTCATTTATTGGTACAATATGCTTCACCTAAACTATGGTCTGAGGCTTTAGATAGATATCAAGAATATCCAGAGGAAACTAGAGGTTATGAAATAACAGAATTAGGTACTTTTGAGAGACAAACTAATATTACTGTTGCTAATAATCGCTTTGAAGTTTACGAAAGAACTTTAACTAACCCACTAGCATTATCTCAACGAAAAGAAGTACCTTGGGCAACTGAAGGACAATATAAATGTGAAGTAGAAAAGCGTATGGATACTGTCACTATTACTTCATATTTAGCTAATCGGCCCCTTCCTCCTAGCCATAATTTAGATAATAATTATGCAACAGAAGCATTAGAAATACCTTGGAGAGACTTATATTCTACAGCAGAATGGATGGACGAACAGTTAATAGCAAAAGGTTTAAATCCGATTTGGGTAAGCTGTTTCGAGCGCATGAAATTAGAAGTATTCAATGATGCTGAAGAACTGGTAGAAGCAGATTATTTAAGATTAGATGGGGTTAGGCACTTGGGAGGTATTCCTTCTACTGGTAAATCAGTGTTGATGAAAATATTAACAGTGTACGCTTATCGCCAAGGATTAAAAGTAACTTTAATTGTTGCCGATGTCTTGCAAATATTCGATCTGATTAAAACTTTTACAGAAATTAATATTAATGATGTTGCACCAATTTTAGGGAATTCCAATAAAGCTAGTCATTTAAGTCGGTTACATAAGGCTGTTTATAATGCTAATCCAGACACACCTTATAATCAAAATCATCCTGGGTTTAAATATTTAAGTAGTGCTTGTTTGCTGACTCCTGATATTACTCCGAGATTAGAAAGAGCTTTTGAAATTGGCAAACAACCTTGCTTTAGTTTAGAAGCAATCGAATCAGAAGAAGATAAAGAATTTACCAGTAATAAATATTGTTCTGCTTATGGTGTTTGTCCTTCCCATCAGAAAGAAAGAGATTTAGTTCAAGCTTCAATTTGGATTGCTACCCCTGGAAGTTTAATTTATTCCAAAGTACCTCGAACTATTAATAGAGAAAATATTATTTATTTTGAATTGATGGCGAGGCGTAGCGATTTAGTAATTATCGATGAAGTTGACCAACATCAAGCTTATTTAGATACTGCATTTAGTCCTAATCAAACTTTACGTCGTCCGGCTAGAGATGCTTGGATAGATGAATTACATGACTTAGTTGAAACTCAATTAAAATATACCCAATCTAAATTATTACATAAAGATTTTATTGCTGATTGGTGGGACGCTTTACAAGAAGCTCGTCAGATAGCCGATACTATTTATGGGTTATTAACAGAAGAAAATAGAATTAATTTGGGTAAGTGGCGTAGCTATAAAAGATATTTTACAGATTGGTTGCTATTAAATGAGGTAGCAACATTACTGACAGTAAGTAATAAACAAGAACCGCAGCCAGAAGAAATAAAGAATCGCCAATGGTTAATGCAAAATGTTTTTCAGCATTATATTAGTAGTAAGCTAGAACCTGATATAAAAGCTGAAGAATTAGATCGAAGAGATAAACAATTATTATTACAATTAAGTTTAATAGCCAATAAGAAAAAGAAAAAGTTAGCTATTAGACGCTGGATTAATGAAGCAGCAACCATTCAATTATCAAAAGAAGAAAAAAATAAAGTTATAGCAACGCTGGAATTTGCTTTACTTGTTTGCACTCTACAAAGAAATCTCGATTTAGTTACTAGCAGATGGCAATTTGTTAGAGGAATACTTAACTTAAATATGTCCGATTCGATGTGGTTTGAATTTCCACCCCTAGACTTTAATCCTTTTATTCCTAATATGCCAATGGGGAATCAGTTAGCATTTCAATATCTTAAACCATACAAAGAACCATTAGGAAGTTTGCAGGTATTTCGTTGTACTGGGGTAGGGCGTTGGCTGTTTACTAATTTTGCTAATTTGTTTCAGGGAGATAATTTTAAACCCCCTAATTTATTAATGATGTCGGGGACAAGTTGGGCGGGTGAATCTTCCGCTTTTCATGTTGATGTTCCTGTATCGGGAATAATCGCTCCAAGAAGAGAAAAAGAGATAAAAATAGATTCAGAATTCTTACCTTTTTATGACGAACAACAAAAACCAATATCGGTTTCTGGTACGGGAGATAAAAAAGATTATAATCTAAAAAAAATTGTTAGTAAGTTAGTAGAAGAAAATTATTTTGAAGAAAAGTTACAGCAATTAAATGGTAGGAAAATTTTAATTTTGGTAAACAGTTATTTGCAAGTAAATACAGTTTACAAACATCTGGAAAATTTAGGTTGGGGCGATCGCACTATTCCTTTATCTCGCGACGACGAGAATCTTAATGAATGGGAAAATAATAAAGATAAATCATTACAAAGGGGACAATCAAAAGAGTTTGCTACGGGGAAAGAAGAAATATTGATTGCACCATTAAAATCTATTGAAAGGGGGCATAATATTGTTAATGTTGATGGAAAAGCAGCGATTGGTGCAGCATACTTTTTAGTTTTACCCCATCCTAGCCCCGACGATCTTTCTTATGCTATTCATTCTATAAATCGTTGGGCGATCGATAATTATAAAAAGGCTAGTGGTGAAACTTTAGAAGAATTGGGCGATAACTTTCGTAGAGATGCTTATGCTAAATGGCGACATTGGTTACAGCTTTCGATTAGATTGAGAACTTTACCCCAAGACGAACAACATAACGATCGCAACGCTGTTTATTGGGATATTATTGTTTGTTTGTGGCAAGTAATTGGTCGTTTAATTAGGGGGAATGCTAATGCTGAAGTTTTTTGGTGTGATGCCAAATTTGCGCCTAATACGGCTAAAAATGGGGATGAATCCGATACGATAGCAACTAGCACTTTAGTAGGAATTGCTCATTTACTGCACCCCTATTTTCAGGATAATTCCGATATACCGCAGCAGGAAAAATTAATTGTACAGCGTTTGTACAAGCCTTTCTATAAAGCGATCATTGCAACAAAAGGGGTGTCGGGTTTACCTACAGTAAATATTTAATTTCGAGGAATAATTTTTATGGTTTATCAAACAATTTCGGCTTTAGCTTTAAAATTAAAAGCTGACTTACAATCACAAACTTATTATGGACTACAAGTTAATAACTCTGAAGAAGCAATACAGTATCTCAAACTATTAACTGCACATCGTAACCAACAATCGGTAGACAAAACAACTATTCCTTTTAAGTCTCTTTATCAAGCATTGAGATTGCTTTCTGGCTTAATTCATATTAATCAATTATCATCCTATTCAGAAATTTACCTAGTCTATAGTCCTCAACCTATAGATAGAATATCTATTAGAGCAATTATAAATTCCTGGATTGAATTAGAATTTCCTGACATACCTACAAGTAAAAAAAAGGAAGGTATTACTGCTGAGGAAAGAGAAAAGGCTAAAAGCTTTTTTTCTGAAGATAACTTAGTTTGGTTGCCAAAAACAGTATCCTATAACAATAATTTTAATACTCATCCAAATGGTACAGCAAATTTAGCTAACAATGATTTTATTTTGCTTCCTTATATTATGGCTGCGGAATTAACTAAACCAGAACGTACTTTTAAAGTTGACTATCAACGGTTAAAATTCTATCGCACCACCTCATCTAAATATCAACCTATAGAATTAATATCTTGGAATCCAATTAAAGCAACAATAGGAGAAGAAATCTATTATTATTCAATTGTTTTGACAATTAAAGTCGAAACCGTACCCTATCAACCCTATCCCGAAATACATATCAAACCTAGTATCAGAAGATGGTTGAGTTTGCCTAATTCTCAACTGTCTCATAACCATTCAAGTAATGCTTATATCTTGGCAGATTTACAATGGGGTAAGGCTGTTAATCCCAATAATTTTAGTAAATGTTTTGTTTCCTATCCTATGAAGATGTATAAGCAAACAGTTAATGCTAAAAATCAATGGATACCTAATTGGAAAAATAAAAATAGAATCACTCAACTTTTATCAGAATTAAATATATTATCTACTACACCACAAGATATATTATCTAATCCCATTAATTATTTACAAAGCAATTCTCAAGAATCAATTGGTGTTGCTTTTAAAGAAGGAATGACACCACAGCATCAGGTTGGAAAAGGATTACCAACTTTAAATGTTAAAGAATTATACAAGCAAATAAACAATATTGACTTTGTTAAAAACCATTTTAAAACAATATTCTATCAGCGAGTGGAATATAGTGCTAAGGAACAGAAACAGTCTCAACAATATTTTAAATTAGCTAAACCTGACAAAAGTTTTGATGAACCAGTAGTTCAGAAAAAACCTGAAACAGATAAACAATTTGAAGCTAGAAAGAAAAGATTTATTAAAACACAAGAAACTAAATTAAAAAAATGCAAGCAGAACAAAAGAGAATCAGAGGAAGAATATAAATGTAGAAAGCAACAACTAATTGAAGAACAAAAGAAGGATTTAGAAGCACTAACATCTAAATCAGAGGAAGATAGAAAAAATGAATTTACAGCAGAATCAGAAGAGTTTAAAAAGAAACAAAAACAATGGCAAGCAGAATTAAGAACCGCTATTGTTGATTCTGGTATTAAGAATTTAACTCTTTGGCTATGGCATTTTAAAGACTATAATTTGACAGATCGTCTCAAAGCTATTCAATATTGTTTAGGTATACAGCAACTAGAAAATGGTAGTTATTCTTTTGATGAAGGATTAACTATCAATATTAAAACTCAAAAAATGGGAGTAATTGCAGATAGATTAAAATTTGATGATAATAAGAAGCCGAATAGAGAAAAACTAACTCAAGTTATCGAACAAAGAATTAACGAAATTAACGAAATAGTTGAATCTAATAAAGATAATATTGTCGAACATACAGCAGTATGGGTTGAACTCGAAGGGGAACAGTATTTTAAATTTACTAATAAAAAATATACTCCTTGGTGCGATCCCAAAAATGCTATTAAATTAGGATTTGCCAAGTTAGGTTTTGTCAGCAAGTTTATAACCCCACAAAGGACAAGCTACAAACACAAAGCAATTACTAGCTTCATAGAATTGTTGCGACAGTTAGGAGTCATAATTGCACCTTGTAATATTAAATTAAGTAACGTAGATTCTAATATTTCGATTAATGAAGTAGCATTATGGCTGGTAAATAAAACAGGTGAAACTACAATTAATAATCAATCTTTAATTTTACCTGTAATGCTGAGAATGCGTTCTGATTCGCAACAAATAGAAGCAATTTTTCCTGGTGGTAAATGGATGCCGTATCGTGAAGTATTAACTAAAATTAATGATGCTGAGAGTTGGAAAAATGATAAGGAAGGCAAAAAGAAAGTTAGAACCTTTATTAAAAATACTTTAGAAACAAAAGAACTAAGAAATAAACCAACAATACTTTATT
>JAAUYJ010005812.1_pt1 | contig 14536 bp, 25 predicted proteins | sample 7278031 | NCBI WGS metagenome assembly JAAUYJ01 (sample SAMN14350222, study PRJNA611818) | marine sediment metagenome | isolation source: surface marine sediment (1.8m) | place: French Polynesia: Moorea | collected 2018-08 | reverse complement strand
TATTGGAAATACAATCACAGCTTACTGAAGAATTAAATGAAATTAATAAAATCTCAAAACTATACGGAGTTAGTTAGAAAAAACTATCTGATTCTCAGTTTGAGTAATTAGGTCAGACCATCGCGAGTTTAGCTCGCGATAGCTTAGTTATCTGAAAATTTTTAATGTCGGTTTAATCGACATTTTTTTAACTCACAACAACCCAAGGGCGACCGTCTCTTTTACGAATAACAATTGGTTGAATCTTGGTAACTTCTGACAGTAGGAAGAAACTAGCGTATTTTGCATCTCGTTTCTGCTCCCAGTATTCATCAGAGCCGAGAACTAAGGAGTTAAATTTCTCTTTACACCAGCTAATATCTGGATTCTGATAGTACCAACATTTTTCAATTGTTGATATCGCAACCACTTGTCCTGCCGACCTCTTAAACAAAATAAGGTCGCCCTTGGCTGCTTGTTCGTAGGGTGCGATTTTTATTTTTGATAGCCTACTTTCTACAGTTTTTGAACCGTCCAGGATAAAATTTAGATATGGATTTCTCATAACTGCAATATGCAGATTATTATCTGCCAGTTGTTCCACATCAATATTGCTTGCTAGTTGCCCGACTATTTCGCTTTTGCTAATCATTATTGTTATCCTTAAAATAATTAGCTAATAAATGGGGCTAAACGTAGCCCCATTTATTAGCTAGTTGGTAGTAAATACATAGACTTTGCCGTTTAGTCTCTCAAAGCGGAAACTTCCAGAGGCTTCCATATCTCTGACAAGTGCATCACTGTCTAGATAGTTATCAAGGCTAACTCCTACTACCGATATATTTTTCACAGCATCTACAACTCCACAGTTCTCAAACCATTCATCTGCAAATGATTCCTTAGACTCGTAGCAGCCTTGATACCTGTCCTCAAAGTCTCCATAGTGTTCTTCTACATCATCATCACCAAAGGCGTTAATGTAGCAAGCAAACGCTTCGCCATGCTCGGCAATCTTTTCAGCTAGTTCGCATATCTTCTCAATAGACTCATGCTCGCCTATGGAAATGCCTTCAAATCCTTCAGTATCATGGATAGCCCATTCCTCTGCAACTTCACCATACTTCTTTGCTGAAGGAGATGCTGCCAACATATCTTCAATCTTTGCCTCAACTTGAGAAAGTGAATCACACTCGATCCATTCTCCATGTAAAATGCTATTGTTGTAATCACATAGAGAAGCTACATATATTTTGGGAGTATTAGTCATTGCTAATCATGTTATAAACACCAAAATATTTGGCAGTAGCCACTATTAATGAAGTCAGAAGTTAAAAGTCAACCCACCCCCACCCCTCCCAGGAGGGGAGCCAGGAGGGGAATTCAGAAGTTGTTTTTGTAACCGGCATTTGAGCAAGCCTCCAAAAATATTTCGCCTTAAAAGGTGTGGTTGCACGACCCAATTATTTTGATCAAAAAAAGCCAGAAGCCGATCGCCTCTGACTTCCTTTCTACAAAATAGTTGTTGATTTAGGATAGGTGAGGTCTACTTCCAGTTCTCAGGCAACCTCTGGATGTAGTCGCAAATATATTTCTCCCAACCAGGTTGCCAACGCCGAATAATCAAACTCATCCTGCGCTTCTCCTGCATTGGTGGGACTTGTGTACAATGCCAATACCGAGGATTATACGCAACAATCATTCCATCTGTGAGGCGGTAGCAGTCTGCATCTTTCCACAAATACCCTGCCTTAGCCTGCTTCAGATTGAAACTCCTGTTGGGATTAATATAGAAGTTGGCTTCACCCAAGTTTACCATCACACACCACTCCCGAAACATGGGATGGTCTTTGTGCCAATCAATCCCTTTATCTGCTGTACAACAAGCTGAATTCCACTCTGACATTAGCCTCTGACAAAATTTATCCAGGCGATCGCTCGGTCGAACAACCATTACACTTGGAGGTGTAAAAATCTTGAATCGCTTTCCTGACTGGAAGTTACAGCCAGACTTAATCCAGCGTTGGGGACGACCAGGGCAGAATGAGCTTCTGGACTGCTTAGTAGTGGGATTTAGAGACTCACAAAACTGTCTGAAGTTTTCCAGGTGTTCCCCCTGGAGGACTTGACGTAAAATCTTAAACATTGGATAATCGTATTGAATGTAAGAAGTTAAGGCAGTAGAGGAGCTAACTCTACTGCTGTTTCGTTATGCAGCTACCAACTTCTTCTGCTCTTTAGCAAAGAAGAAATTGATATGGTTGCAAGTTTCATCAGACCCAACTAACATCAACCATCGGGACTGATAAGCTATACACTTATCTCGATGGATAGTGTCTCCATAGCATGGAAGAACCGTCCACATACCGAGGTTGTACCTAAGCTTCTTGTGATGACTGTTCTTGCTAGTGGCAGCGTACACAAACACATTTCTGTACTTGTGTTTTGCTAGGTACAACTGAACCAACAAATCTACACCAGGGTTATCCCCAATGTGGACTTGCAATCTAAGCGCCATGATTCTGTCTAGAGATTGTATAGCTTGCTCAGGCAGCTTTCGTAGATGATGGCTGCCCGTAATCATTACTGATTTTGATTTGACTTTCATTGTGGTAATCTATAAATTATAAACAACGAAAAAACCGGAAGTCTAAAACCTCCGGCTGTTTCCTTTCACCTAGAAGGGAATATCACTGTCATCGTAAGTATTAGCAAGAGCAGCTATCCTGTCAAGCTTACGAGTTTCGCTAAGACTGACAATACCCCAAATACTCTCGCAATTCTTGCAAGCGCTTTCGATGCTAGTCTCAAGATCGCCAACGTCATAAACTGGAACTTCCTCGAGCTCAAGGCCCAGCCAGTCTTGTTCAATCCAGCTATCATCTGAATCACTGACAACAACTGGAAATTCAACTCGGAGTCGATAAACGTTGACAATTTGGAATCCGTTTCTAGTTTTCATTGGTAATATTTCCAATAACACCGTCACCCCTTATGCAAGGAGAGGAGCGGGGGCGCGGTTTCAGAGACAACCTATAAACGAAGCAGTGAACCGCCCCCCGACGAGACGAGCCACTAAATATTACGAGTTATTTAAGAGAATTTACAATCACGAATTACAGAAGCGTTTGCAAGAATATGAAGGGCTGGCAGGCGAAGAATCTCAGCCTTCATATTCAGGAGACGGATTTTATTTTTGCTACAGTCTGTATTGCTCGCAAGCTATTATGCTTTTAGCTTGCTTAGATCCAGAAATAAGACTGTACCCACTTCTTTTGTCTATCCTATTGCTTAAGGTATTTAGTATTTGCTCTGTTGGATCTAAAACCACAAACGTCGCATAAGCAATATCAGGATATTTAGCAGAAGAATAGTGTATAGTCCATAAATCAGATAATCTGAATTGGTAGCTAAACTTTTCACGTTACCTGGAATATTCCCGCTTGTACTTGGCTAGAGATTTCTTGTAGGTACTGAGGTTGTTCCACCTTTCATCAAGATTCTCTAGGTTCTCGCGAGATATTTGTTGAGCTATATTCTGTAGATTTTCACCACTTCTGAGTAGCCATTCCGCAGTTGCTTCAGCTAGCGTCAAGTCTACATGAATGTAAAGCTCGTTAGAATTCTTGCAGGCAAAATGTTCTATTACCGTTTCTAATTTCATTGGTATAATTTCCAATAACACCTAAACAAACCACGCAAGGTAAGGAGTGGGGGCACAGTTTCACAGATAACCTAACAACGAAGCGGTAACCTGCCCCCCGACGAGACGAGCTACTAAATGCTTTTGGTTGAAGTAACTAATAAAGTTCTATAGTGCCATTATCATCTGGATAATCTCCAGCATAGTAACCGTAGTCATCATAGTTTTCCTCTTCGTACTCATCCTCAGTCTCTTCTTCGATTTCTTCCATAGCACCGTCAATAAAGCTAGACTCTTCAATCATCCACTTGATGCAATTGGCAATTACAGTAGCGTGGCATTGCTTGGGATAACAGTAGCAAAGCAATACCATCTCCTTCATGGGAGAACCATCAAGAAACTGTTCTGCTACACATAGTTGTGCTAGAGACAAAATCTCCTCAACCAATTCAGAATCTTTGTTTTGGTATTTGTATGCTTTAATTTCATTCCATAAATGCCTGCGGAACTTAGCTATCGCTACTTCTCTAGGAATGTCAGTCGTTAATCGAAATGGGTTTCCTAATGAGCTTGGGCGACCACAGTATATGTATGCAATTCCATCTCGGCGTAGTCGGTATTTGCCAGACAGGATGTCGATATCTTTGTAGTTTTTGATATTGTTAATTCTGATTTTCATTGATTTAAAAGTGTGGAGGACAAAAAATAGAGCAGCATCCAAAGTTAGATACTGCTATTCATTAAGCTAGAATGGAACCTTGATTTTGCTCCAGTTTGCTGTCCAAGCAACCAAAGCAAATCTTTCTTGCTCTAGCTGATCTACCGAATGCAGAACCTTAGTCCTGAAGAGGTAGATTTCTCCTGCTTTGCACTGGTGTACTTCGCTTCCAATTCTGAAAGTGAAGTCAGTGCTAGAAACTGAGATAGCAATAGTTCCGTATCCAGCAGCGTCTCGATGAGGTCTGACTCCACCGCCTGCATCATAATGTAAGGCAAGAACAATTTCCCATCCAGGCAGAATCCTATCTAGGAATGTCTCAATCCTGGCATCCCTGTAGGCTTCTACCGCATCTGGATATTTGTAGTCCCCAGCTAGCTCTAGTCCTATCGGTAGAATCTTTCTATCAAAACTAGACTTGTAGGAATCAGTTCGGTATGGTAGAGTCTTCATGTAATCAGTAAAATCATGAATGTCAACTCTACCAATCTTGCGGATCAGCTCGTTCTTTTCTAAAGTCATGGAATCACTCCAAATTCTCCACAACTCAAACTGCTGCTGAGTACGGGGGGTTGGTTCACAAGTAACCTTTGTATATGAGTAATAACTACCCCCCTAACCGAAGCAGCAATACCATGCGAATCTGAATCATAGATGTTTCTGTTGCGTTTGCGTTGTAAGTTTAGATGCCAACCTTTCTATTACAATAATAAAAAAAAAGGATGGCAGTGGGTAAAAAACTTCGCCTCTACCCACCAGTTTTTTTTAGAGGATAAACACTTTCACTGCTTCAGGTTTAAAGCTTTCAATATTGCGCTTAGTACCTCTGGAATTGCCTTTGTGTATTGCAACACACCAGTCAGCATTATCGCATAAGAGCTTGTCGCGGTCTATATAATTACCCGCAACCCGAATGCTTGTCCACTTGCCGATATTGCTTCTCACTCCAGACTTTGCATAATAGACAGTGACCTTTCGGTAACGCTTACTATGCAGGTACTTCTGGACTAAGCGATCGACACCATCAGCATCTCCAATCAAGATGTTAACCTGGGACGAAATAATCTTGTCCAGAGTCTTACAAACCTCATCGGGTAAGGCTGTAACACTCCGACTTCCACAGACCAAAATTTTCTTGTGGAGATAAGTCGTTGCGCTTTGTTTTCTAGTTGTCATAGGTTTTCTCCTAAATCACCATAACTCAAACTGCTGGCGAGACATGGGGGGCAAACTTAACAAGTAGCCTCTGTATTTCAGAAACAACACCCCCCTAACCAAGCCAGCAAAACAACCAGGTTGTAAAGCAGGTAAGCCTTCTGCTGCAATAATTAAAATAAATAACGTAGGAAACGGAGAGAGGGAGAGCATTGTAAATAATATAACTGTTTTGCAGACAATACACTCTCGTAGTTTTCCGTCAACAGATTAGAAAAATAAGCACTCTCGATTTTCCCAAAAGTGCTTATTTTACTAGACTAGAATGGAATTGAATCGTCCCAATCTTTGCTTAATGGTTCAGGTTTTAGTTCTAGAGTTTCTTCTTCCACGCTATGCAGATGGCTGTATAGGTGGTCGTAGGAATAGTAAGGCTCATAAACCTCATACCCTTCACCGCTGAGTTCCCATATCTCGTGTTCCTCTTGTACCAGCCAGTAATCTATCTGCTCTGTTAGTTCTTTTAAACATTCCTCAGCAGAGTTACCGTCCCGTATTAGTCTGTCTAGTTCGGAACTACCTTCATAGTAGTTGCCATTGAACCAAACTTCTAGAGGAACGCCGTTATATGCAAACTCAAATGCTGTTTCAAAAGTCATAGGTTGTATTCCTAAATCTCCACAACCTACCACTACTGCCGAGTACGGGGGGACAGTTAGCCACTAGAGATTAGAAGGGAAGCAGATAGCTCCCCCCTAACCGAGGCAGTAAATTATTTATTCAAAAACACGAATATGCTTGTCTGGTAGTTGAGATTTATCAGGCTTCTTAACTTCTATTTCCTGGTCTAACAGCCACTTCGCACACTTGGCTATTACTACAGCATGGTCATGTTCCTCACAGGTTGCATAAGTCGCCATTACTATGCGCTCACAAACTGAATCCTTATATTCTCCAGTTGCCATAATTGCAGAAAGCCTAGAAACCTGAATAAGTAACCTGGAAGGAGTTCCATAATCTTGAAAATATTGGATATCAGAATACAAAGTTTCCCGAAACCGCTGAACTGCCTGCTTTGGATTCCCATTACAAGCTTCATAGAATGGGTTTCCTAGCTTTGAGCTAGCCCCAGTGTAAACTAATCCTTGACTATTGTGTACCATAATAATCTCATGCTTGAAATAATCATCGTACAAACCTTGGAGGTTAAACTGTTTCACATCTTGGCTAGAGATATGCCTGATAGCTACTTCTTTGACTTTCACTTTTGTTGAACTAATGTAAACACCACATTCTGAGGCGATAGCCACTGAAAAAAAAGTGAGGAGAAATTAATTATCTCCCCACTCTGCTAGAACACTTTAACCTTTGTGGTAAGCCCAGTCGTCATAATTGCCAGGATCTAACCCATATAACTCATCGTCAAGTGAGTCTCTATCTTCCGGTTCTTCTATGTCGTATGGTGGTGTTATTTCAGCCCAGTAGTCGGGACAGCGAACACCTTTTTGGCTCCCTATACTCCATCTTTCAACCCAAGTGGAAGTGCCATAAATTCTGCTTTTACCTTCCCAGGTATTGTGTTGCCTAATCTTTTCGTAGACGCCAGTCCGAAAAGTCCACTCATCCTGTCCGTAAACCTTGATTTTGTAAGCGAGTAGAAGCCTAATATTTTGTGGGGGTTCCACCTCGCCAGTTCTCCCAAACTGATGCCATGTAATTTGGCGGTTGATTCCTGGTATCATTTATCTTATTCACCTTGAGTTTGCATTTAAGAAAACAAAGTTAATTTTCGCTTTATATAGCGGTACTCTGCCCTTTCTCCCTGCTCCGCTTGCGGTGGTGGAGTATTAGCAATAGCATCATCAACTTCTTCCTCTGTGAAGGGACCATAGTAGTCTATTTCCATCCAGTCGATGTTGTACGTTTTAATCTGTAATATTAGAATGTACACCGTGTTTTTCTCCAAAATAATAGGCAGAGTGTAAAATCTCTGCCTTTGCTTACAATTAGCTAAAGTTAGAATTCGTCTGCATAAAGCCATTCGTCTAGTTCTGGGTTATAATCAATTGGTAAATCTTTAACCTTTTCAATCTGGCTCCAATCAAAATCATCGTGCCTTGGCGGTAAGTATTCTGTTCCATAAGCAAAAGGAGTCCAGAAGCACTCGCCGTATTGAGACCTGACTAGATAAACTGTTAGATTAATAGCAGCTCCAGTAAACCGATGTTCTTTAATAATCCATCCAGGCATTAGATTTTTAGGATGGCTTGCTATGGCAAAGGCGCAAGGTTTGTTTTCTTGCTGGATTATTAGCTCAAGTAAATGTTTGGCAATCATAATATTAAGCTGTAGGACTAAATACAACCAACCTTGTATCCATCCTATACAGTAATATTTTTGCCTTGTGGGATCTGGAGTAGTTCCTGGTACTGCGACTATGCCGAACTTAGCTGCATCATTAAATCCCAGATCGTAGTCCTTGAGATTCTTAATATGGATAGTCTCGTTGGAATTTTCCCAGTCTTCATAATCCCAATAGCTTTCCAATCGTGGAATACCATTAACTTCATGCCATTGTTGCATTAGTTTTCTCCAAGTAAAACACCACAACAAATGGCGATCGCCACTCAAAATTTAGATAGTTCCTTAAGAATTTTATCTATATTAGCAAGTACATCATCGCAATAATTAATAACTTGTTCTGGACTAGAATTACGCATTATTCTGACTAAATTTTCAACATTTTTCAAATCGTTTTTCAAATCTCCTACTAATATTTGATTCTTACTCCTGAGACTTTCAAGCTTACCCTTCAAATTGTTATATTGAGTTATATATTTCTCTTTACCCTTTTCAACAGTTGTCTTGTATTTAAGAAGCTTTGTTTTGTAAATTACTACCTCTTGTTTTGTCCTTTCCAACTCTTTTCTCAGAGTGTTATTATCTTTGTCTGCCTGCTCCAATCTTTCCTGCAAAATTTCTTTTCTTAAACTACTTCGCTTACTTATAATTATCATTAGCTCTTTAAAATAAAGCACACCAACTATTAGCAATACGCAAAGGAACAGCAGAATGGGGTTATCTATTCGACTAATCAATTTTTCTAGAAAAACTATCATGCTGTTTTGACCTTCTGTCCCAAAAAGTAAACTTTGCTAACTCAATCCCTAACATTACAATACTTAATACTGCTTCTAATTGAAGGTTTTTAATCACTGCAATCCCAAACATAATCGGTAACATTATTCCTTGTAAAAAACAAAAATACAGGTAAAAGTTTAATCCTTCATTTTTGCCATGCTCGTCTAGAAAAGGTATTAAAGCGTACATAACTATACCACCAATACCAGTTCCAACACAAAGCCCTGATAATATTATCAATCCATCTTCTAGAATTAAATTTATTCCTCTAGCTAATAAGTAAGTAAATCCGGGATTATACAAAAAGAAATTCCAGATACTTTTTAGAGATTGAAAACTACCAGAAAATTCTTTTTTAAATACCACAAAACCAGTGTCCTCTTTTTTCATATTTACCCTCTTCTTTTTCTGGCTTTACTAATTTCAATTATTGATTTTCCATTCATTATTAACATTCCTACTGAATAGGAAAAGGATAGGAAGGAAATACCAAAGTCAAGGCTATAATAGAATTTTTCTGCTTGGATGCTTGGTAACAGTAGTATACTTAATAGTTTTTCAAATGCTAAAAACATAAGTAGAATTGCAATTTTTTTACCGTCATATCGGAAGTCTTGAAAAAATACAAATGATAGTAGGATCAATGGGATGCCTAGCACTGTTGAACATATGGGAATTATTGTTTGTTGAACCATAGTTATTTTTGATTGACAATAGGAAGACTGTAGCAGTCTTCCTACTATAAATGTTACTAGAAAATTACGAAAATTGAGTCTAGTCTAGTCGATTCAAAATAAGCTAAAACATCGTAGATACTAAACTTGGTTAGTTTCATTTCTGTTTCTGTGGAAATTAATTGAGTGCGCTTAGTTTTGCGGATGTTAAACTCGCAACCTTTGAGGTAAAAATATTGCCGTATTTTGCTATAGTCTTGCTTGTCAAACCCAATGTAGACTTGCAAGTATGAATCAAAATCAGGTGGTATGCACCAGTTAGCGCTAGTAGGTTTTCTCGCAATACTAAATATTAGATTTTTGGCGACTTCATATAGGGCATAAGTACCATGCGGACTTGCGTATACGCGAGGACATAATGTTTCTATGTCTAATGCGGTGCAGGTTAAAACCTTGTTGTCAATATCCGCTTTATAAGTTTTTACCCAGTTAAGAAGTTTTACTTTTTGTTCTGGAGTCATGTTACAATTACTGTGTCCTATTACTTTTATTTGCCCAAAGTTTTCGTTCTGCGGAAACTTAGTTGTTTTTCCTTGTCATAAACAAAAGGCCGACCGTGATCTTGTCATCATAGTCAGCCATTTTTATGTCAAATAGGTTGTGTTAGAATGCTGCTGTATCATAATGCAACTAAAGCAGGCATACTATTTTTGTTGCTTACTGAAAACAGCCTTTGGGGACTGCCATAAACAGCCTTACACCATTACTGTTAGCAATTTCCATCCAGTTAAACCCTGTTAGTTTAGCTACAAACGGTTCTTGCCCACAACAAATCTTCATAACCTGGTATCCAGCTCTCATGGCTATCATCAGTCGCTTCAGGTTATGCTCAGTCTGTTGTGTATTGAAATAGTGGTTAGCAGACTCCAAGTACACAGCTATGTATGCTTGGGTGAGAGACCATTTTTCGGCAACCTTGAGTACCTTCTGGATATCATTGGATTGAATGTCCCCTCCATTAGCTCTGGATGAGGCCACAATTATTTTTGACAGTGTTTCTACAGAATTATCAAGCATTACTAAAAAAAAGCACCCCTATTGCTAGAGGTACTTGGTAGTGGACTAGGGACAATTAGAGGTCAGTTGCGTTGGGTAATGCTTGGTGTTCCGTGGCAGTAATTATTGCTTCACCTTCGCGGGGTGTAATCTTACCAGCAGCAACTAGAGAAGCATAGCTACCTTTCATCATCTTGCGAGTACCTACAGAATCAATAAATACATTCTCTTGAATTGTAGCAGCCAGGGAACCTATGCTGGTATCGTCTGAAGTGCGTTCTCGACACTCCCAAGTAATAGCCCAGTAATTTGCAGTCTTACCATCATCCAAAGTAGTAGACTTCTTGACAAAGGTGGGGAGAAACACTTTTTCTGCTGGCTCGGAACCATCGGCCATCATGGTAGTTACAAGTGTATTCAAGTTACCGAGACTTTCAGTTTTGATATATGTCACCATGACTGTCTCGAAAGGCACAGGAATAGCAGTACCATTGCGCTCTGCCACAAACCAAAGTTGCCACCAGTCAGCATCGGTAGTGCTGCCTAAATTGCCATACCATTCACTCTTGGCAATGATAGTCATTGCTAACTTGTCACCAAGCATACTCTGTCCATTAGTCCACTGGCCAACCTGGCAGTCATTACGCAAGTTGTATGGAATCATAGGGCAAAGAATTACTCCCTTTGGCTTTGTTCCAAACACGTTTAATTTCGGTTTACTTTGGGTCATTTTGTTTCACTTAGCTTGATTTCAAGTGCAGCTACAACTGCACCATAACCAACGGCGATAGCCACTCTATGTTTATGTCTGCTGCAAGAGTGTTCCTCTTACAACAGAACATTTGTATTACTGAGGGTTGATAATTGCTGCACGGACGTAGACTAATTTAGGTTGTCCGTCTTTTGATTGGATGTTGCGGTAATGCGCCTTCCTCCAGTGTGTGCGCTTGCTAGAATGACTCCCTTCTCTGGTGGTAGGGCTTTCAATTTTTGCCTTTTTATTATTTGGAACCCGTATTATCCTGGGTTTGATGTATTTTCCTTTTTGTTGCGGGTTGAATCCTTTACCAACGGTTTTGGGGATTTCAGATTCGGCTACTTCCCCTATCATTTCTGGATTAGACTGTAAAATAATATAAGTCATCAAGGCTATTTGTCTTATGATATCAAGGAAGTCATCATCATCCTTCTCAACAGTAAACACTCCCAGTTTATTAGACTTGTCATAATCAACTTTCCCTTCTTCAACATTCATTCCAGCTAGCCAAGTAATTGAGTTTTGGTCTACTGTCGTGGAATGAATAATTGTCTGCTTTTCTTGGGGCAAATATTTTATTTCGTACCCAAAGTTTTTTCCGATACTGTTCTCAGGATATCTCAAGTCACTGGTGTGTATAACTAAATGGTCAACTACTGCCTCACTACTACGGAGTGAACTATCTGGGAACAATAACATTATAGTCGGCAGTGATATCTCCAGATTTTTAATAATCTCTTCGTTTATAGTCGTGTTGAGCATTGCATGAAATACTTCCTTAGACAAGCAGTAGATAGGAGCTTGTTGCACAGCCCACAATGAATATCTATGAGCATTAAAATATCCTGCTTGGTCGCCCATGGAACCAAGCTTTTTAACTACTCCACTGTGAGCAACTGACACCATTTGCATTGCTACCAAAGCTCTCAATTCATTCCATTCCATGTAGCCTCTGGGAAACCTGTAAGGCATGGCTTTATCAATGCGATTAGCTAATGCCTCCATTTCAGGAGCTTTCTTCAATAATGATTTTGAGAGCTTCCTTCTACTCATTCCGTTGCTTGACATTTAATTCTCCTTAGTGTTGTTGTTGTAAAACAAATGGAGAAGGTTGTAGGCTATCGTGCAACCTTCTAAATCTTACCAATATTTTTTAGAGCAAGATACCTTGACAAAATCAAAGTTAGTATTAGAAGTCAACAGTTATTGATATGCAAGCCTGGGGTTAAGCCAGCCTCTTTCATCGCTTCTGCTAGTGCTTCATCAGTTGGCGCTTTAATTGCACCTATCATTGTGGCTACTCTCAAGTAGATGTCCCGTCCACCCCGACAAACAGTCTGGTTAGATTCGTCGCTGTGACATAGATGATTAGTGCCGGCAATGACATAACTCACTATTTCTTGCCTTGCTCCTTCAGTTATATCTAATGGCTCGTCCCCTGCAAAAGGGCAAGTACGACATGGTTGTTTATTAATTCTTTGCATTATGCCTCCTGAAAGCAGCAGCAAAGTTGCCACTGCTCAAATACTACTATTTAATACGGACGTGCTTACCGCGTGGCAATACTTTAGCGATTATTTCACCATTCTTACTATAGACACAGCCATCTTCTGACTCTTTGGCTAGTTTTTCAATGGCTTTCCAGTCAATATGCTGGATGGTTTCAGTCACAACAAATTCATCTGGCACGTTAGCTGAATCAACATCTTGCTGCTTCCAAACAGGAGCAAGACTATTAGAACAAACGATGAACTTATAATATTCTCCTTTGTAAGTTTTGCCAGATGAGAGAATAACGTGTTTAACCATATCAATGATACGACTAGCTGCTTTCTTCTTAATACCCGCCTTCTCTTTCATGGAGTTAGCCTCTTCTATGAGGGCATCACCTTCTTTACTAAGCATCTTAGCTGCAAAGTAACAGGCTTCAAGCTTGTTGCCAAACTGGTTGATAGAGTTTTCGAGCTGCTTCTCACATTCTGTGATGGTTTCGGTATCGCCAAAGTCTAACGCAAATTGGTAAATGTCTAATGAGTCCTGAACGTCTTTAGCTAGTTCTACTAATGTTGGCTTTGGTTGAAATTCGTTTTGTTTGACTAATGCCATTTTTCGTATGGGATAAACACCAAAACTAATGGCGATAGCCACCGCTTCAATAATTAATAATTAATAATTAACAATTAATAATTAATAATTACCTCTTCTTAAAAAGAAAAGGATTGGTTAAAAGGAATTTTTTTCTCCTTGAAAGGAGATACTTTCAACCTTTATTTTTCGGTAAGTTAGAAGTCAGAAGTGAGATTTTAATTAGTTTTTCCTACGGAAATACTGCGCATTCATGTCGCGCAGCGAAACAATATTTGGCAATGTCCGCACGGTATGCTTCGACTGCTATAATAAAGAGAGGGGACAAACCCCCTCTAATATAGTTAGCTATCAACTTCCAATAGCTTCCACAATGCCTTTTCCTCTGTCGTTAGAGCTTTGGCAGCTATTGCTACTGCTATCTTCCATTCGTTAGGTTCACCATCACTACCAATTACGCAACGGTTGTCGTAATACTTTGTGACTAGGTATGCGCACATCACTAATATATCGTATGGGCGATAAGCAGTCTTACAAAAGTCGAAATAATTACCGTTTTCGTCTTTCTCAGACCATTCATTGACTTTATAGACTCTAGAAATGTTCAGTGTTTCATAGCTACCGTCGCCGTTAGGTGCAATACGCTTTTCTAATTCAGCACCACCAAACCATTGTCCAGAAACAACTGTATCGGAAGCAGGTATTGGTTTACTCTTATTGCTCGGCCACACTATGCCAAAGGAACCTTCAGCAGTCCATTGCCCAGGTTTTTGCTTAGATGAACCGTTGAACCAAATTCTGTCATAGCCAAATTCTGGTTTTGAGTCAGGTTCTCCATGCCCGCCAACAATATCTATGCCTATCTTTCTTTCTGCTTCGCAGCATACTTTTGTTGCTAGTGCAATTGCTCCAAAGTTTTTAAGCTCTGGAGGTCTGTTTAGGTAATGAGTGTATCCCATAATTGTTTTCCTTTTAGTACACCAAAATCAATGGCGATCGCCACTTAGAGAAAGCAGGCTAACAACCTGCACAAGGTTTTAAACCACTCTCAACCACTGAAAGTGCAATTATTTAGAATAAGCTAAGTTGCTTGTACTCGAACCATTCGGGTAGTGTTGATTTTTCGTACAATGGATAAATTATTACTTCGACTCCTTTGACCTTTTTACTAGCAGCAAGTGTACCCCATGTGCCACTACCGCCTCCACTCCAGGGAGATTTAGGAGTGCAATTATTAGGACAAGGTTTGTTTGGAAAACCTACTGTAATATCTCCAGTAGACAATGAGTTGAGCATGCGTTGAGAGCGTTCTGCATAAGCCCACTTTCTTG
>JAAUYJ010172514.1_pt1 | contig 14542 bp, 20 predicted proteins | sample 7278031 | NCBI WGS metagenome assembly JAAUYJ01 (sample SAMN14350222, study PRJNA611818) | marine sediment metagenome | isolation source: surface marine sediment (1.8m) | place: French Polynesia: Moorea | collected 2018-08 | reverse complement strand
CGTGGTCGCTGGAGCCGGGGCATTGGGTGGTGGTTTGGGGGTGATTTGTTTGCTTCCATAAGTTGTGGTTGTGTGTTCTCTTGAGTATCTCTTCGACCCCCCACGCTCTCCCCCAATTGTTTCGCTAAACGAGAAGGCTGTTGACTGCCCCTCCCTCCCTCTCTCAGTCGCTCCCACCCTCTTTCTGTACTACTGTGGTGCAGCCCCAGACTCCTCCTCCACTCCGCCACCACTGTGATTTATCTCCGTGTGGCCAGAGACCAAGTCGACGACGCCAAGCTCTCCGCAGCTTGTCAAAGCCTCCCACCCCCTCCCCTCCCCTCCCTCCGCGGCCATGCAACTGGAACGAAGTGGGAGTCGGTGGGTTGCTACCGTGGGTTCGTTCTCGTTCGAACCCTCCCCCTTCGAAAAATAGCTCACTTCTCCCTCATTCCAGCTCCGCCCCATTTTCCCCCTGCGCTCGATTGAGAAGTGATCTATGGCCTCAAACAATCAGAATTTAAATGAAACGCGTCCGGGCCACGGAGGAAGAGGAGTAATTGGTTTTTTGGCTTGTAATGAGGAAGACCTTCTCCCTGCCCATGCCTGGCTTGACAGCAGGGAGAAAGGAGGAGGAGGAGGAATCGCTCGTTCCCCAGTGGTTTTGTGGGAGGAAGCCGCCCTAAAAAGTTTTTTTTCGCCGAAACTCTGCGCCCGGGAGGAAAAGGTATGGAATCCTCCAAGCATTAAACTATGAAGCCACCCTATTAATTATAAACGGGTAGAATTTGTTTGTGAATGTACGTGAAAAGGTAAAGTTTTCTTTGCCTCACAAACTTTGGTGAAACTCCCACTGGCCACCTTCTTACTTATGCCATGGGAAGCGAAAAGGAGAAGAGAAGGAGGAGAGGGAAAGGCCTCCCGCTGCGAACTTCGATTTCGAGGGGGAAAAACACGTCTCTCGCGTTCGTTCGGCTTTTCCTCCGCGATCGCACCCCCCTCCATCCCGACGACGGCCGTGGCAGCGCCGACGGACCATCAAAGAAAGCAGAACACCTCCTCCTCCTCCTCCTCCATGCTTATCAATTCGCTTTGGGATCTCTCTCCTCCTCCTCCGCTGATCGCTGATCGACGGTGAAAATTCCCCTCTCCTCCTCCTCCTTTTCCTCCCTGGTACTTTGGGGCTGTCGTCATCGCCCGTGGCAATTAACCACGCACCATCCCCCCTCCTTCCCAGGATTTTCCCTCCTCAGAAGTATGCACTGTGAAGATCGGAGAAGAGGGGGACGCGTGGCGGCGGCGGCGGAGGGCGGATGCCTTTGGGAGCAGCACAGCACAGGCCGAGAGGAGGAGGAGAAGTGCGCCACCGCCTCCTATCATCATCCCCCCCCTCTCCTCTCCTGTGGAATGTTGAATCCCATCTCTCTTCTTCCTCTTCCTCCTCCTCTCACAGCCGCCGGAGCCATTTGCAGGTATTGTACGGAGCAGCAGCAAAGACCGCCCCCAAACGTCTTAAGGAACTTGCTCCGCCAAGTAAAAAAGGGGGGGAAGGAGGAGAATGACCCCGGGGCTAACAACCGTTCTTCTTTTTTCCTCCCTCCCAAGCAGATTAAAAAAGCAACCGCGTTCGCCTCCTCCTTTCTCCTTTCGGTATCTCGCACAGGGATTCTCTCATGCGAAGAAAACGGGAACAAGATTATCAAAAACTAATGACACACTTCCACATCATACTTATTAACTTGTTTTATACTCAACGTCGACAAATATTTATGCCTCTCTCTGTGCCCAAGTTCACTTAAACAAAAGAGCCCCCACCAACAAAAGCCCGCTTAGACCCCCGCACTTCGTTAGTCACGAGAGAAAGGGCATCGAAATAGATGGCAAGAGGTCATAAAGACCTGAGAAAGGAGGAGCAGAAGGAGCCGTTGGATACGACGGGGCCGCAGCCGCCGACTCTCAAAACCACCTCTTTCTTTCCCAGGGGAAGAAGAGGAGGAGGAGGGGATGAATATTTATATCTTTCGATGGGCGGCGCAGGCCGGAACGGTCGAAACCGTCGGGGGCGGTTTTTACCAGAGGGGGTGGGGGTTATGTGGAAGAATTTTCCCACAGCCCCGAGTGAGCAGCGCCTTTTTGACCCCTGCCCGCGGCTCCGTCTCCTCACCCCGGCCGGACCCCGAGGGGGGTGCCGTGACCACGGAGAGGGAGTGGGGAGGAGCCGAAATTTACATGAAAACCACCGGCAACAACGGATGATTCCATGCAGAATACGTACGTAGGGGGAAGGGGAACTCGGAAGGAGGACCAAGAATTACGAAAAAGGGGGGCGGTGTTGTGGCATAGACCTCTCTCTTCTTCTTCTTCTTCTTGGGTGTGTGCACTGCATACCTCGCCGGAATAAGGTGGGAGCGTATAAATTATGGCTCCCACTTCTTTCTTTAGGGGGCGGTTTTTTCAGTGAAGGCCCTAAGGGTGCTACCCTTGAAATTCCTACATCAATTGGTTATAAGTCAAGGAATGTGGTTTTCTTTTTCCCTGGCGTCTTGCATGCAGGAGGAGCTGCTTTTTCGTGGGCGGGGTAGAAATTTGAATTGTAATTATTTCATCTGTTGCTGGTGGAGGAGGAGGAGGGGCAACATGTTGTTGTTAATGTATGACCGTTGTCTTCCTCGGAGGGAAAGAGGTCTGCAATTATTCTATTACAGTGAAGCCGTCCTCCGTCCGTCTTCCTCCTCCCGCTTCCCCCCCGCTGTGAGCACGAATTTCGGTGGCTGCGGCGACCGCTGGTATGCAAAAGGACATTGCTTCTTGACCGCAGGCGCATCGGAGGAGGAGGAGGAGGAAAAACGAAAAATGTCTTCAGGTCCCAGCGGGAGATTCCTCCGCCTTCGCCGCGATGGATGGTTAGCAATGTAGTGGTCAGCCGGCGCAAACTAGCCTCCTCCTCCTCCATTCGAAAGCAATCTACTTGGCTCTCCCTCCTCCTCCGCCGGATTGGAAGAAATTGCATTCCAGAGGGAATATGCCCGCTCTCTCCATAACGAACTTCCACCGAGTCGGATGCCTCCATTTCCAATCGCTTTAGAATTCGGAATTGGAGATTCTTCCTCCTCCTCCCCCAATCCAACCCGTGCCACCAGGCAGATGAGAAGAGCAACTTCCATTACACGGATTTCCGCCAGCTTATCCCGCAAGAGAGTCCGGGGGAAGAAGATCCGTCCAACTGCTTTTCACCGGGGTATAAAAAGGTATGAACGCGTGACTGGCGATTATAGCGATTCTGTTATAGGTACGATCTGCAATGTTTCATGCTTTCGTAATCGCTGATGAGCATTATGTTCCCAAAGTTTCATCACACCAATTTTTGATTGCGCTGGAGTTCCAGAAGAGTAAGAGTAAATTCCGGGAGCTGGAGTGTCCAGCGAGGAAAGGGAAATATCCCTATAAATGCTCCCCTTGCCCAGCCGTATATATAAAAAGATACGAGCATTTCATGGGAGATAAATTACGGTTCGGCCGTCCAAGAGGTTCAATTTGACACCGTCGGTGGCGGTCAGGCGGGACCCCAAAAAAATTCTTGTCTGCCCATATCGCCCGACCGTTGGGTCTCGACCTCTTCTCTCTTGTTCTTGGGACCATGCGTGGGAAAGGGGAGAAACTGTATCAAATTAACATCTATCTAAGAAGAGAAGGGAAGGAGCAGGTAGTAGGAGAGGCGACTGCGGTTGGTTGTGTGTGTGTGTAGGTAGGAGGGTTCCACCCGCGGGCGGCGGCGGGCGCGGCGGGGAGTCCCTCCTCAGAAGAGGGGGGGGGGGGGTCTTTTGGGTTGACTCTCTTTCGCTCGGTCGCACGGTCTCGCACGACGACGAACTCGGAGGGAGAGGCGCGCAGCGGGGCTAAACGAGGTTAATTCAGTAATCGACTCTCACAGGGGTTGCTTGCTTGCTTGCTTTGCTTGGTGCGGTCGCCCAACGACAATGTCGCACAAATGAAAACAGTTTTACTTTCCGCCGCGCAGATTTGTGGGGCATTATGGGAAAATTTTCGTGAAAGTAAGAGGTCCCTAAATTGCCGTGATTGCTCTCTTTAGATCCCAAAATCCCTCTCCTCCGCCTTTTCCTCCATTTTTCCCTCCTCCTGCCGTGACTGAAATTAAGCCCGACACTCTGGTCCTTCCACAGTTTTCCCCCCGGCGGCGGCCCACCCCAACATAAGTGCAATCCCCTAGCAGGAAAGTAACTTGCACCTCGGCTTCCGCGAGCACAGAAGGGGGAGAACAACTTTTTTTCTCAACTTTCCTCTCTTCTTACCGCGGTCAGACCCAAGACGTTTTTCCTTGTTTCTCACGCTCCTTTCCCTATTGCGATCCCCCTCACATGTCTTCCAGGGGCTCAAGAAGACGAGCGGCTCCTCCCTTCTTATGCCGCCGCCGCCGCGGTTTTTTGGGCGTGAGTGTGTGTCTTACCAGCGCCCGGAGGGACGATCCTCCAAGGGGCCATTACAGTAATAAGGGGAGGCGGACTGAGGACTAGCAGGGGGGGGGGAAGCAAAAAGAGAGGAAAGGGAGAAAACAGGAATCCGGAGGCGAAGGCAACTTCAAATTGCATGGAAACACCAAATACAAAGGAGAAGGGTCTTGCCGTGATTTCTCCCCCTCTGAGTCAAATTCGGGCGGTGCATCTTAGTTGTCAGCATTCTGCCAAATATCACCGCTCCGCTCCTTCCCCTCGAGGGCTGGAGAAGTGGACCACCCGCGATTCCCACTTTGCTCCAGAGATTCCTTTTTATCTCTCCTGTCTCCCTCTCGTACGTTTGGCCGGCGGGACATGTGTGGAGAAATGGGGTTGGGGGAGTGGGGCAATCTGGCGTGGAATATGACAACTTTGCCGTCCCCGCCTGCCTCGATTGCCCCGAGCGAGAGCGGCGCGACCCTTTCTTCCACATTTCGTTTGATCTCTTTCGCCCCTCTTCTTCTTCCTCTTTCCGCCCGCGTAACGCGGTGGAACCGGCCGCTTAACCCCCAGCCCGGTGCCCTCTTCTCTCCAGCTCTTCTCCCCTTTACCTCCTCGATCTCTCATAGACAAAGGCAGAAAAGAAGAAAGGGGAAAAGTCCATGCACTCCTTTGACGAACAAGATCCTTTTTATTTCAACTATTTTTGCATCAGTGCCATACTTTTTTCAGTTAGGAAGAATCCCATCCCCATCCAAAGTTTTTTAGGAGTCTCGTGCTGACCCCATGCGCACTGCTGCCTAAAAAAAGCGAATAAGAAGGAAGAGGCGGTGGAGAGCGCCCTCTCTCGCTACACACACATACTCACGAAACGACGGAACCCGGGGTTATACCTGACTGAGCTAAAAGCAGGCGCAGGCTTCCTTCCACAACCCCGCTGCCCCCTTCCTCTGTGTTCTTTTTCGATTCTTTTCTCTCGGAACCGTGGGAACCGGGATCCCTCCCTAATCATACACCCTCTTCTCCCCTCTCCGCCTTAGGAAGAAGAAGAAGAGGGATCGGTGGAAGGAGGGAGCCAAATAATTTCGTTCCTCCTTCTCCTCCTGCCTTGGGTTGGGTTGGCGCGGGCGAAAAGACTCATCATTTCTTTTTCTTCTCTCTCTCTCTCTCTCCCCCGTTTTCGTGTGCGCGGTCGGTCGGTCTCGGGCCGAGATTTTTGGAATGCGGCTTCTCCTCCTTTTCTTCCTTTCTCAGGGTCTCTCTCTCTCTCGGAAGGGGTTGTTGGGATGGGATGGAGGAAATTACACATCTAAGGTCGCGCACCCTTTTCTTCTCGGGATTGAGGAGAAGGAATCCTGCTATTTACTGTAGCATCTGTTGCCTGCTTTACGGTATTGCTGTTCGCTCAAAGGTCCTCGAGGCGAAATATGCTCGCTGCGAGGTATGTCGCTTGTGCCGGGATGGCCCCGAGCAATCGCGGTTTCGTGGGATCTCTTGATCCTTGACCACGCGAGAATGAGGAACTTCGAAGCCTGGGAAGAAGGTCGGGCGAGGAGGAGGAGGAGGGGAGTTTCCAATACATCACGAGAAGCGAGCCCCGGCGAAAACGATACCCTCCCCGCCGCTCGCCCAGATCGCCGCGGCAGACCATCGGTTTTTGGACCCAAGGCTGCTCGCTCGCACACGGACGGACGGAGGAAAACTGCTTGGGGAGGTCGGATCGATAGATCGAGTCATCCGGGGCAATAAATGTCCGAAATTGCCGGGGTCAAATGATGGGGGTGGGAGCGAAGGGGGGAAGGGGGGACTTTGTCGGCTTTCATGGGAATTTTTCCCCGTCGCCGCATGGATCAAGACAGTAAAGTTCCGCTCCAATTTTCGATGACGACCGTCCGTCGATTGCCGACACACCTGACCCCGTCCCAAGTAATGGGGAAAGCGATTTGACGCTCGAAATTTAGGACGGTGTAATCGCACTTTCAAAGACCTCTCAGGAAAAGAAGGGAAAACCTAACATAAATAAGAAAGATGGGGACGACGAGCAGTTTCTCTTGCCCCTCTTTACTACCGGAGACTCAGGCCAAAGTGGATGAGTTTCTCCTTCTTGCTTTTTTTGGCCCTTGACCGGCTAGCTCCCGTCACTTTGGAGAAAGGGAGAAATATATTTACCGTTCCTGCCAGCGCCGCCTCCGCAAAAAGTCTCTCTCCCTGTGCTGCACCCATCCTTCTCGCCCTGGCTTTCTTCCTGCCCCCAAAAAGCTTGAAATGAAACAAATTGCTGAGCTCAAGACCAAGCAAGAACCTTTTTAACAGTTTTTGCTGCTCTCCGATGCTCTTGTCCATCCCCCCCTCCTCTTTCCTTTCGCCGTTTATGGCTTTTCCTCATCTTGACCCGGCGGAGGAGATAAGACGAGGAAAGCACCTTGAGGGTCCAAGATCCACCTCGCTTTTTGGCCCAAAAGCGTCCACTCCGTTTCTCATCTTCGTGAAAGACGCAACTTTGTCGAATCCCGCACCGAAAGGAGGCGGCGGCAGCAGCTACTGTCCTCCCCTCTCCCCCTCCTTCCGCCCCCGGTAAGTAAATGTGTGGTTTGTGACCACCCTAGAAGAGGGGGACGGGGCTGGAGGAGGCCACCGCCGTCGCCAAGGCGGAGGAGATCCGTTGGCAAGGAGGGAGGGAGGAAGGATGCGAGGTATTTACAGCGACCAATTCCCGGGGCCAATTGCATTGTCTGTATGACCACTCAAAGAAAATATCAACATAAATCTTTCCGGAACGACGGTAGGCAGTTACGCCCCCCCAAGCAGCAGGGGAGGGGAGGAAAAGCGCTTTTACGAGGCGCAATATCCTTCCAAACTACCTGCACCTTCGCTCCAAAATAAGAGTGCTTGGAGGAAAATACGAAGAGGCGAAAACAATTGTGTGCAACCGACGAAACGAACTTTGCTACTGCTATTCCTAACAATGTTAGTTTAGGTGCCCTAAAGGATATTTCAGGGAGTAATTCCACTTGTTTGTTTACGTTTGTCTATGCGTGGAACTCCAAGGTTAGGTCCCGCAACTGGTAGGAACTACCGAGTAGAAGGGGAGCAAGAAACGAAACGTCGGTGGGTGCCATAATTCTCATGAAGCTGCGGTGGCTTGACGGCACAGACGGATTGGGCGGAGAGGAGGCGCCTCGCTAAAAAAAATCCCAACGGTCTAGAAATACCAGAGCAGGAGTCAGCGTAACTTTTTATGCAAAGGCGGGGAGGGTGAGAGAGCGAGGGGGCGGCGGCATTCCTTCAATTTCTCAGGCATTTCTGGGCTTATGGGCTTATGGCCCCCCAACTAACAACTGGCAGCAACTGCCCCCCAAAAATTCCCCGTCTCTTTTTCTAGACACCCTCCTTTTTGCTCTCTCACAGGCAGTTAAGTAGGCAAGAAGAGAAAAGGCATCCGGATTGGTATACGACACCCGTAAGTGCGCCGTCGTATACCTGAGCCCTAGAAGTCATCAGCTTTCATGAGCGCAATAAGAAGGAGGTTCGATTCTTTCTCGTCGTCCTAGGTGGTCCTCCCAAGGAAGGTGTGTGCACACTGTGCAATGCCCCCGGTGGAGTTTTTTCTGGGCCATCGTCGCCCGAAAGTTGACCTTTATGGCAGCCCATTCATGACCCCCCTCCTTCCGAACAGTTGTAACTTCGGCAGCCGCTCTTAAAAACCCCTTGGGCTGGGCTGGGCGAGGCAATGGTGGTGGGTGGACACTGACAAAGGCGACAGATAAGGCCGAGAGAGTGGAAGGGAAACGGGTGCGTTGCCTACAATTTCTTGGGGTGAAGATTCCTTAAGTGGGAAGAGGAGGAGGGAAGCCTTTTTCCTCTTTCCACAAAAACTGTTGTTTACCTCGAGGATGGGAATCCGTTGCCGAGAACCCTCAGAAGAAATCACTCAATCCTGAAGACTAAATCACCACCTCACCGCCTTCCCTGGCACCTTTGGTGCCTGGCCTGGCTGTCTGCGCCCCTTGGCCGTGTCGCTTCTCGACCGGCGATTAGCCTCCTAAAAAACGGAGGGGGGGGAGAAGAGAACGGCAATTAAAGGTGACACCGCCTCCGCCTTCTCTAGACGAGAGATGAGAGGGAGCGATAATCCGCTTCTCCCAAACCTGCTTCCTTCTTCTTCCTCGCTGACAAATGCTTTTGCATCTCCTCTCCCCTCCGTTTTCCCTTCTTCTTTCTCCATCCCGGTATTGCCCCCCGGCCGCTCCTCCTTTCCCAAGACACGGATTTTTTCCGTTGGTGCCCTCTCGTGGAAGGGGGTAGTCCCTCCCCCTCCCCTCTCTGCCCTGTTGATCTACCATTATTATCGTCCTCCCTCCCTCCCTCCCAAGCCAGCGACCTACCAACAGTCCAACACCCCTGCAATTACCCCCGCGGTCCACAGTAGCACTTAGCTTGGCTTTTTCTCTCCCCAACATCGCCGCGGGATCGCCGCTTGACCCCTGACAGGACCCGGGCGAAAAGAAAAAAACATTTCTTGGACGGAAAGGAATCACGAGAGATTGCTTTCCCCCGCCCGATCCCCAATCTTTCACTCGCGCAATCGGGGGCGATGTGCCCACGCAGCGGGAGGCAAAGTGAGTCCCGATCGTTTGTTCTGCCTCCGCTGTGATCAGCGGGATGGGATTGAGAGGGGGGAGGAGGGCGCTTTATGAGATGTATTACGCCGTCCATCGTGAAAGAGGTTTTTTCCTCTTCGACGCGCAAAAACACCGGGCAAGATGAGCTACAGGAGGAACCTGTGAAAGAAGAACAGGAGTGCAGAGAAAGGCGGTTGATCGCTGGAGGGTCAACGGTGGCGTTCCGATTCGCTCCCCCCCCCCAGACGACCCCAAAAAATCTCATCCCACTTTTTTCTCGTTTCACCTTGGCAAAAAAACGTCTCGTCGGTCAAGAGAGCTAAGGATGATAAGGGTGGCGGGGAGAGGTGCTCCTTGTGGCCGCTACTGGAATGCCGCGCCCACCACCAAACTGCCCACAAAGCACGGCCGCGGAGCAGCAAAGCACACCATAAGAAGTGGGGGGGGTTGAAGTCTAGCCGACCGACCAGTCGACAGGGTAAACAAAATGGTATGGAATTAAGGCAAATTAGAGGCTTCGGATAAAAGGTGGAATCCGAGAGCGAGTTGGGGGAAGATGTGGAGACGCTGTGTTTTCAAGATCCCTGGACAAAGAGGGGAGTATCGCCACCACCACTTTCGGACGGGGTGGAGCGTCGAAGGTAAAACATTAGTCATGAGTCTAATTCCGAACACATGCTCATTTCTCCCCCCCCCCTTTTCTTTTTCGGGAGTGTGTCATTTCCCCTTGCCCTGGAATGTTGTTGGGCGGCCGCGGAAGAGGACCGAGAGAGAGAAGGGAGCCTCGGGGCGAATTCGGAAGCGGTGGCTTCTTCTACTGTCTATTCTCTTTCGGGGCGCTCTTTTTCTTTCTTTTCTCTCTCTCTCCCGTGCTCTACCCGGTGGTTACCGAATTCTTCTCGGTAATGAAGAACCAACCAAAAACCATCGGGACACGTGTGTTTCCCGGAACGACACGGGTTTTTTTTCTTTTCCGAAATATTCCGCCAGCGTCATCCTCCCGACACTCGTCTTCTTCTTCCTCTTCTTGCCTCATTTTCCAAATCGGGTTAGACACGAGGATGATTTTTTCTTTCCAAAAATCATGCTCCAAAGATCTGTAGCTCCATGAATGCATTCCTGAGGGAATTTTCTCCCTTTTTTATTTTTCTTCTTCTTCGTTCGTGATGCGAGAAATCTTTTTCCCGCTTTCTTTTTCCCCTTTGGCGGTGCCGTTGGAAACAAGCGTCCTTTGTCTTTTTCCTTTCCTTCCTTTCTCTTCCTTTTGGTGCCAATCATCATCATCTTCCTATCCTCTCTCTCAAACACATGCATTCTCTCCTCCTCCTTTTCTTGTTTGATTGGCACGTGGCCCTTGTCTCTTCTCCCCCGTCTTCTCCCCCATCCTTCTGAATTAAATTCTATCGCCCTCTCCTCTTCGAAGCGCCATCCATCCTCCCATCCCATCCCCGGTCCAAAGTGGCAATTCGGCCGATATGTCACAGGTCGACCCGAGACGAGAAGGAATGGGATGGGAGGATTCCTCCATTTTTCTTTCAGCGTGCTTTCCCGGAGAAAATGAGGATGGAGCACCCAAAAATGCATTAACCCATTTTGGACCGAAAGTAAGCGGGAAAAATATGGTTTCAATTTTGCCTTCTTCCTTCTTTCTCCTCGACGATTTGTGCGCCCCGCATTCACGGTATAAGGGCGCATGACTCTTTGAGCGCCCGTGCGGGTTTCTTTCGGGCATCTCCGGAAGGCTCATCCCACAGCCCTAAGGCGGAATCTTACCATTGCACGCTATGGGGGAAGGAGGAGAATGGACATTCTTGAAAGGAGGGAGGGGGGGCGAAGGTGAGGGATGCCGCCGCCGCTTCATAGGGAGAAAAGAAGAGGATGTAAAACACTGAGGAGGGGAAAAAAAGAAAAGACAGAAGAGGTCGTGGTGGAGGGCCCCGTCCGTCCGCCCGTCCGAGATGCATGCGAAAAGTGAGGAGGAGGAGGAGGGGCTCCTTATTTTTCCCCCGAAAAAAAAGAAGCCGAGGGAAAAGAATTCCGTGGAACGAGCGGACGAACGTACGTCGTTGGCAGAACAGTACAGTGCACCAGGCGCGGCCACACACACGTTCGATGCTGCACGGTCTTCTTCCTTTTCCTCCCGCGGCGAACATCCATCAATTCAGCCATTACTACGCCCGCGGACGTCGACGACGACGAAGGCGCTCTTGTTTGCTTTTGTTTGCAAGCGCCAGCCATGCGCCCTAATGCCGAAGAAGAATTTCTATTTTGGAAAAATTTTCCCATGAGGCTGAAAGCTCTTTAGAGAAAGGAAGGAGGGGGATATTTAAATACCTCGGCCACATGAGCAATTTGGATGGGCGTTGTCGGGTCCGCCGCCGCCGCTTCAAACTCAAAGGGACGGAGGAGAAGCATCAAGGCAATCAGAGGAGAAAGAGGCAAAGTGCGAGGAGAGGCTTGTGACTTATGGAAGAGGAGGGGGAGGAGGAACCCTTTGAGTCCTCTCCGCTCCGCGCAAAAGCCATCTCTCTCGTCTTCTTTTCTCCTTTCTTATCATCAGCACCTCTTCGTCGCCGCAGTCCCCTCCCAATTCCTCCCTGCAGGAATTCAGCGGTTTGTGGCAGTGGGAGTCAGAGTTGGTAGTGGGGTGGGGGCGACTCAGGGGGAGGTCTGATATGACTCGGACGGGTAGATGAGTCCCACGTAGACAAACTTCGAAAAATATCACTCTTTCAACTATTTATACTACCGTCACTACATGTACCATAATCCCAAAAAAAACTGGTTATGCCTGCAGACTTTCGACCTTCAGAAACTTTTAATTAATTATTTTAAAAAAGAACCACTTCGAACATCTATGAGGAAGAAGATGACTGGGTTGGACAAGGGGAGACAGAATAAAAAAGCAAGAAAAAAGAGGAGGAGAAAGGAAGAGAAGGCTTCTCTTCTGCTCCTCCTTTCATTGGCGGTTGCCGCCACCTTCCACCTCTTCTTTCCTTTGTGCAGAAGGAATCCCGAACATCCCATACAAGTGTCACCGGATGAATCGCCTCCCCCCTCCTCAGACGAAGCCGCCGCCGCCGCCGCCGCCGCCGCCGCCGCCGCCGACCAACGGACAGCCGGCCGCCGCGGTTGCCGCTTTCTTGTATGACTCCGCGGCATGAGAGGGGGAATAGAGGGGGCACGGGCCAAAAAGGAAAACAGGTGGAACATTCCTCGGCGGGTCAAATGGTGAGAGTATTTTCTACATGACAATATGGGCCAAAACGGCAGTGAAACGGAATGCTCACACGCTACACGATGTTTTGTGAATTAAAATTGACTTAAAAACATTTTGCTTCGCTCCCTTGTTGGAATGCATGCATGGCTGAAAGTATTGAGTCAACTGAGTACACGGCCAAATTCACCTGTTGTGTTATTCTCCCTTGCCACCGCCTCTTCCTCTTCTTCCTCCCCCGCGGCATGTGTGTGATCACACACAGCCTGCTTGCTTAGTCAGAGTGGAGGGAGGGTCGCCGTCCGCGTCCGTCGCGTGGATAATGGCACTCCTCGTCATCGCAATGAATTACGCGCGTTCTGCCGCCGCATGAGGAGTTGACTGAGAAGGTGCCGACTGACTTGAGTGCGTGAGGGGGGAGGGAAGGAGGGTTTTTGATACGGGAGACGGAGGGAGGGGGCTGTCACGAAAATTGGCCTCCTGGGGGATCGCTGTGGTGTGGAGAGGAGGGGGGGGGGGGCGATGATCAAGCCACAATAGGTCAATTATCACGCTGCGGGGCAAAGGAATGTGGACCTGGGTAGAGGGATGACGACGATGAAGGAGAAGAAGGAAAAGGCGTTGCTCCACATTTCAGAAATTACCTCCCCTTCCTTCGTTCCCCCCCCCTCCCCGGGCAGCGGCGACAGCCCACATCCCTTTATCAAGTGTCGGACTTTTTCTCCCTCTTTCTTTTCTCCCCTCATACCCCCTCTCGCACTTGGTATGTGGTCTCGCTCCTTCTTTGGTGGCGGCGGCGGCGGCGGAGATAGACGTCGGCACAAGGGGCCATAACTCACCAGGAATGAAAGAAATTCTTCCTCCTCCTCCGGGGGAAAGAGGGGGAAAGAGACACTTTACTGCGCCGCCGCAGAGGGAGACCCCTTCCCCCCCTTCGCAGAGACGATAACATCTCTGGGTCGCCGTTTCTCCCCTCCCTCTTGCCTAGGGTTTGTCGCGGGGGCCTGTCAACGGCGAGAGAGAGAGAGGGCTCTGTCGCCCCGGACAAGAAAGCCCAAAGCCGATCTCCGAGGTGTACGCGGGGAGGGCAGGAGGAGGAGGAGACAGATCGATGCCAAAGAGGTTTTTGTGTTTCTCCCTCCCTCCCTCCGAGTGTTGGTGGTCCGCAATGAATGAGCGATCGGCGGCGACTCTTGGGTAGTGCGACCTCTCGGGTGGCGTCGACGCCAGTGTGTGTTTTGCCTGCATTCCCGGCACAAAAGGGGAGGATGTCAATACCATCGTCGGATTCATGAAAAATATTCTAACTCTTGAAAATTTGGCTCTGAGTATGAAGAGCAAAATTTTTTAAACAATCTTGACAAACCTTTTGATTTTTCTAAGCTCAGGCGAACCTAGGAAAGTGCCTCTTTCCCGTTCTCAATTATTATCCCCTCACCTCCTCCATACATTCACTGGTTCAGCCCTCATACTCCCCCTCCTTTCCCTTCGGGGGGTGACACTTCCCTCCGGCGCCAATCGTGCATGATCTGCAGTCTCCTCCATTCCATTGTTTTGAGACAGAGAGGTCCCATCACCCCAATTGCCGGTTTTGCTCCGTGCGATAAGGGGGTGACTTCTTTCGACTCAGGAACCTTTTGCTCGATCGCAGCAGCCTCGGGTGGTGCGGTGTGACCCAGCTGGGGGCCGCACGACATGAGATGGGATACCGATCATTACCGAAAAAGAGAACCACGCCGTCACCTTCTCCCCCCCAATCTATTCTTTCTTTCGTTCCGAGTCGGAATTAAATCCTAGGCGGAAGAAAGAAAGAGAAGCCGGCGCACAATTCATATTTCTAAAATGGCTCCTTGGACCTCCTTGCTGACTCGCCGTTTTCTCCTTCCCCCCTCCTTCTGTCCAATTTTCCTATCCGCGGGAGGGGAAAAGAGGAGGAGGAGAAGCAATATCATCATCACATCCCTTTTTGCCGGCTTGCATACTCGTGTGTGGTGGTAGACAGGATTTTCTTCTCCTCCTCCTCCCAGATTCAGAGATGGTGCTGCGGGGTGCTAAAAATGCGATGTGGCGGCGGTTGTGCTTAGCGGGAGAGAGAAAGAAGGGGGTAATAACCATGATGGCTTTTTTTTCGGTTCCCGTTCCGTGGGAAGTCCCTTTTGGTCGCTTCCACCTCTTTTTTGCCTCCAAAAAGTTTGAGCTAGGATCTTTTTTGGTTGTAGGGAGCTATTTTGCATGTGTATCCTACCGTGTATACATTTGGCATTTCGCTTTGG
>JAAUYJ010006127.1_pt1 | contig 14563 bp, 24 predicted proteins | sample 7278031 | NCBI WGS metagenome assembly JAAUYJ01 (sample SAMN14350222, study PRJNA611818) | marine sediment metagenome | isolation source: surface marine sediment (1.8m) | place: French Polynesia: Moorea | collected 2018-08 | reverse complement strand
GTGGCCATGGTGGAGGCCGCGGCCGAGGCGGAGGGGAAGGACTTGATGGAGGTGGGAGTGGAGGAGCAACTGGAGTTCGTGAACAGGGTGCTGAAGGGAGGGACCGGGATGACAGAGGAATTGCTGGAAGGAGGAAGGAAGAGGAAGGACGAGCGGAGGGCCAAGGAACTACTTTCTAAAAAGGCGAGTTAGAGTTGAAAGGAATTTTATTGTTGTCTTTTTCGATATACTAATTTAGCAAGCTGCGTTAAGCGAAAGCCCCTGGAGAGGGCGGCACTGTGGTTGACCTCTTGTGTGACCTCGTCTCTGGGTCAGACGGCGCAGCCAGGGTGCTGCTCTTGCTAGTCTTCCTGCGGCGCTTGCGAGAAACGGCAGTAGTCACAAGCCTGCTTTCGCAGAGGAAAAATAGTGTTGGATTAGGACAAGCAACAGAATGATATTTTTTCACCTGGCCGTGTGCATTGCCACAAGCTGCTCCCTCCTCCTCTTCCTCCAAGTGGAGAGCAGCATGGTCCAGGTCATGAAGAGGAGCGAGACTGCTGCCGCCAGCACCGCCCACTGCAAGAGGACCCTCCTGCTTGATGTGTCGTAGGCCATGTGGACCACGGCGTAGGCCAGCAGGGAGGCCCAACCAAGGAGCTCAAGGGTGCACAGCAGGAGCACGCCGAAGAGAAGGCGGGCGTCGCGGGTGCCCACGGCGGAGACTAAAAATAATAGAATTTGTAAAACAGTTTCAATCTTCGAATTCTTGACTGATGCAGCAATTTATTTGCCGGTATTTTTCACATATCAAGTAAGAAGTTATTTTATTTTTTTGCCTGCTAGGTAAGGAAGAGCAAGGACAAAGTGGGCCACTATGATAAGGCATGAGGCGTGAGTCTCTGCCACCGCCCGGCGGCGGTCGCTAAGGTCTTCAGGGAGGATCTCGCCTAGGATGATGTCCAGAAGGGGGGCGTAATCTATGGTAGAAAAAGTAGTATTGACTCAACCACATATCGTCCAATCCTGCCGCAAGGCCGCACCTGCCAGCCTGAGGTCTAGCAGAAGTACGCAGGCGGCGAATGCGTACACTGCCCCGTGCGCCACCGTGACGACGAAGCAGAGAGCCCTGCACCAAGTCTTGGGGGAGCGGCACCACTGAAGGTAGCACATGGCGCAAAGGCCTACAAAAAAGCACAATTAGCAGAGAATTGATTAAAAATCTTACCGGTAGAAAAATAGAACCTGGCTCTTCCTCGTGCGTGGCGAACCTGGCCCCGTGCGGTGCCTTGACGGTGGACGTCTTGGGCATGGTAACCGTGGAAGGGGTCCGTGAAGGAGCCATGGCGAAACATAAATCCTCCACTAATTGCACAGGGAAGTAGGATCAAGACGTTCTAGACTACACTAAAGACTACTTCATACTGCTAAGATAGCTTTGCCGCGAAGCCGCCACGGAAGAAAATGAATGGGGCGACTACTTTGCCAGATGGGGTGAGGAAGAGAACTTTTTCTCACCCCCTGCTGGCCTCCTTCCTTCTCCTCCTCCGCCGCGGCCTCTCCCGCCTTTATTGGAGCAACGGGAGAACAGATTCCGATAAACAGTTCAGTTCGACGGGAGGGAAGACCGATCGAAGGTAGTTCTGCCTTCTTCCAAACAGAACACCCCTTTTTTTACTGCCCCCGAAGGCGGAAGAGATGATAACTTTCGGGGAGGGGGAAAGCGTTTAAAACTGCTTAGTGGGGGAGTCGGAAAAAGCCGCACCGCAGTAGTTCAGCAGTAGTAGTGGGATCTGGGTAGTTTTTAATTGCGCCTTCTTTGTGCTGCAGCCGACGATACCCTATCTCATCGGCGGACACAGGAAAAGAGAAAATTGGAATAATGATGATTCAAATTATAGATGCTACAGTAAAATTAACAACCCGAAATCATAGTCGTTGTACCACTGATTTTAGATGGGACATTTTGTGAATGTTGCAAAAACAGCGAAACTAAATTTTAGGCAGAACTTAAATTTATTTCAGGACGCTACCCTATCAGAGCTGACCGAAGCCTCTCGCCTGGCTCCCCCCGGCTCTTCCGCGCTGACCGACGCGCTATCCCGGCGGGCCGACATACTGCGCCTACGCGGGGATCACCTTTCGGCCGCTTCGGTCCTGGCAGAGGCGATTGCCTCAGTCTCCTCCCCGGAGCTCAGGTTCCGCCTCCTCCATCGGGAGGCTCAGAGCCGGGCGAAAGGGAAGGACCACGAAGGAGCAAAAACGTATGAGTGGTGTTTTAAATTCCATGAAAATTTCACAAGTGTTGTTTTTTAAGCAGTTGCTTGAGGGAGGCTCTGGAGATGTTGGAAAGAACTGAGGAGGACAAACAAAGGTACTGCAAATTTGAGGGCCACAAAGTTGCGATCAAGGAGAGTCTGGACAAACTGGACAAAAAGTGTCAGAAGCAGCAACGGCAAGACAGAGATGGACCAAATCCCCGTTCCTCACATTCCAACAATGCCCTATTCGAGACTATTTCCGGTCCCGCCACCGGCCGCCACTCTGTCGCCTCCTCCCCCGTCCCCTGCGGCACCGTCCTGCTGGAGGAGGACCCCTTGGTCTCCCTGCTCAACCCAGACAGGACGGCCGACCTGCTCCGCTTCTGCTCAAACTGCATGGAACCGGCAGGGTGGGGCCGGTTGCACTGCGCGGGGTGCAGCTCAGCCGCTTACTGCTCTGCTAGGTGTCGTGAGGAGGCCTCTTATTGGTAAAATTTGGTTTTTTTTCCATTGCAAAACGGAGACAAAATAGATTTGTTATAACAGCCACCGTTTTGAGTGCTTCTTGGACCTGTTCGGTCTCCGGCTGAGCGGTTGCGCCGATGTGGACGGATTCCGCGCATTCCTCTCCCTTCATGCGGCGCTGCAGGTGGGGCCGAAGGAGCTGGCGGAGGCCTTCAGGGCCAAAGAGGGAGGAAAATGGGATTTGAACGAGGTTCAAGAGAGGTACAGGGATTTATTCATGATGGAGACCCACCGAAGACAGAGAAAGAAGGAGCAGGTAAGGATGAGGTATGTTTTCTAGAGTCTGAAGTTGTTGCTGTTGCTGATACTGTTGCTGTAACACTGGTAGTTGTTGTTGCTGCTGCTGAGGTGCGGTGGCAGCGTCAACAGATGACGCAAAAATACCAGCTTTTTTCCCCGTTTCTTAAAAACCACTGCTTTTCAGGAGTTGAAACACCTCGTGTTGTCCGTCCTTTTCATCGCCATGATGAAAAAGTGCTCCTATCTTCCCCAAACTTCAGCTCAGCGGTCCGACGAACTGGAGATGCTGAAAATCCTGTACACAATGTCTCTCATTCAGGTAACATTAAAACGCCACCAGCACAGAAACCACATCAGAGTTTGCCAGCGTTTCTTGTACTTTGAAGGATGTCAACACCCACCCGATACTCACCCAAGACGAGCAAGACGGCGGCGGCCGTGGAGGAGGCGAGGTTGGCCTGGTTCGCGTTGGCAACGGCATCAACGTCCGAATCGGCTCCTCCTTCAACCACGGATGCGCGCCAAACACGTGCAGGATAAACAGGGGCAGGAGGACGCTTCTCGTGGCCACCAGGAACATCAGGAAGGGAGATGAGGTGCACATTCATTTGCAATTTGGAATGCGTCTTTACAACATTTTCCTATATTTCAACTGCAGATTTCTGACGTGTACAGCATGCACTACAGCGAGGTGGGGGTGACGCAGCGCCGACGGTGGCTGAGGGACATGTTTTTCTTCGACTGCACGTGCAGGGCGTGCAAGAAGAACTTCCCCACCTACACCGAGCTGCCCTCTGGGGTGGAGAGGGGACTGGCGGACAAACTGATAGTGAGGAAATGTATTGCACTTACTAATTGTACAGATGTGAACAATGGCGATTTTTTCAGGTGGTAGAGAGGATGCTGCGGGAGGCTCTGAGGAAGGGAGACTATGATACGGCACTTCGTCTCCACTGCCGAGATGTGGAAATGTTGGAGAAGGAGCTCAGAGAGCCGCACAGGCTGTTCGTGTCAGTCAGGAACAGCATACAGTTCTGTCTGTGGAAAGTGCTTGGCTGCTCCGATAAATGAATGCGTTCTTCAAAATTAAACATTTTTTGCGGCGGGAAAATGTTGTGCTTTTTGCTACATTTAAATTTCGAAACGATAATTTAAAAAATACTTACGTACGAAATTTGTGTGTCACGCAATTTGAAAACTCGAAAAAGTTACAAAGCTACCTCGCGAAATTATGAAAAGATCTCGTCTCCAACATGAGCTTCGCCTTCCTCGCGCACACCCCTTCCAAGCCGGACCTGGACACGACGGACCTGCTGGGCTCCCTGTGCTTCGCCTCGGCCGTCTTCCTCTCCGCTCTGGTGGTGGACAGCCTGAGCCGCCGCCGCGGGAGAGCCTTCCTCACCTCCCCGGCAGGCCTGGCCGTCGCCGCCGGCCTCCTCCTGGCCGGGGTCGTCTGCCACCTGGCCTTCCACCTGGACGAGTACGCTGCCACCGCCCTGGCCCTCGTCCTCTGCCACCCGTACCTCTACGTCTTCACCGGGGCGGTCGCCGTCGGGGCCTACATCGCATGGAACATGTGGCCATTTACGTGAAAGAAGATTTTGTGGAGGAGCAAAACGGCATTTCTAGAAACGCACGCCAAATCGGCAACGAGGGGAAATTGATGGTTAACCTTGATGCCTCACTTGCCACTTTCACGGAGGACGACAACTAGTCAGACCTCCCCTCCTCCAATCTTGATACGCGAACCGTGGGGCACTTTGCTGAACATTGTTTTGCTACATGACTTCGTTCTGCGTCCGAAAATAGCCAGTTTGCCTCGATCTCCTCGTGAATTTTGCAGCGAAAAGGAGAGCAAGTCATTTCTGCGTCCTCCACTTTTGACAAGTCCCCCATCTTTATGTTTGTGTTTTTCCATCATTCTTTGCCCCAGTTTTTCCATCCACTCGACTTTTTTTCCAGCTCCCGAATATCTCTCATCCTTCGCGGGTGATGTCCGGTTCCTTCCCCTCTTTTAATTTTCCACAATCGCAAATATGGGCCACATATGTCGGCCCTCCCCTCTGACCGGCCGCAAGCAAAAGGCAAACATGCATGCATGGAAAGACATGATGACAAAATAGTGGCAGATCGAGGCAAACAACACATCTTCCACCACATGTGTTCGCCATTTGACAACATGCGAAAGGGGAAGGAAGGACGAAATACATTTCTTGAGGGTCGCCCGTCTTTCGGAATCGCAGTTGGCCCGATGTTCGCGGAGGGAGCGGACGGCGGCGCAAATCTGCTCTCCGCGTCCGCCTCCCCCGCCCGCTCCTCGGGCCGAAGTCCCGCAAAGACATCCACGTCCGACTGAGGCCCCGTACCGAAGACGAGCCAAGGCTCAGTCCCCCATGGGGAAGAGCCATGGGGGACACTGGACAGGTCCTGGCTAAAAAAACTATTTAGCATCAATGCTTCTTGAAAAATATACACGTATGCAATTCAATGTTAGGTCACCCCATGACAATCTAATACGAGAATGGGGTCCTCGGCGGAGGCGAGGGAGGAGGACCGTGGAGGGGCTCGCCGCTCCGCCCTCGGCCTCCTCCTCCGCCCGGCGACGACGACGGCCAAGCGGAAACGCCGGAGGAGGGAGAGGGGGAGGGGAGGAGGACGGGATATGGGACGGGGTCGAGGGGGAGGCACCCTCGGGCACGGGGTCGGAGCAACGGCGACTCTCTGCCTGACGTGCCTCTCCCTCCTCCTCATGGGGGCGGCATCGGCGCAACAGCAACAAGATTCAGGTATATCTAATGGCGTACGTATAAACTGTAGGTAGGTAAGTAGGTAAAATCCTTTTCGCTTGTAGTGGATTTGGTGGAGGTCCTGAACCTGGGCGCCGATCCTCCTCCTGCCGGCATCACCCGGACGGTGGGGATGTGCGCCAGGAGGAAGGGCCAGGGGAACAACAGCAACGAGACTACCACGGAAGACGTGGCTTACAAGATATCGGACAGGGCCGTGGCCAGCGTGCCCACAGCAAGGATTTTTCCAGGTGATGACATTTCCCACAACAGCAAAAAACTGTTTTTCAATTAACATAATTTGAATATTTAATTGCAGACGGTTTTCCCTTCGACTTCTCCATCCTGGTTGCCTTCGGCGCCCGGCCCCGAACTCGCTCGATGCTGTTCACCGTGTACAGCTCTGAGGGCGACGAGGTGCTGGCGCTCAAGGTGGGGAGGAAGCTCAGGCTCAGCTACCAGGGGGAGAGGGAGGGGGAGAAGAAGAGAACCAAGTTCGGGTTCAACCTGGCGGACGGAAAGTGAGTAGGGAAATTGAAACAGATATTTGTAGCAAAAAATATTTTTGTCTCCTGTCGTGTTGTCTTTGACTATATTTAGTTTGTAATACTACCGTATAAGAATTCGCCTGCTTTTGTTGTCGCCACCGAGCAAACTTATGAGCATTTCCCCCTTGGTATTCATCAGGTGGCACCGTCTTGGCATCAGCATCAAGGGCAACTCTGCCACCGCCATCGCTGACTGCGGCCGCCAGCAGACGCGCCCGCTCCACCGGCGCTCTGGCGACGCCGTCTCCTCCTCCGGGATCGTCCTCCTGGCGCAGCAGATCGACGACGACACTTTCTTCCAGGGTGACCTACAGCACCTCTCCCTGGCCGCAGGGCCGGGGGCCGCATACGAGCTGTGCGGGGAGGACAGGGTGCCGGGGTGTGACAAGCCGCTGCCAATGTAAAGAAAAGACAACAATTAGTCAAATTATTCGAATTTAGTAGGGGAAAACAGCAGTTTCTAAGATCTAATTTGCAATTCGCCCTAAAAACAGGACCAAAGCGGAACTTGAGGAGGAGCGCCGCCGTCAGCGCGAGGAGGAGGAGGCTAACGCGCAGGGCGACGACGGCAGCCTTGGCCTGGCCTCCTACCGCGGCATCTCCGAGGACGAGCTGCTCAACAGAGAGGGGCTCTCACCCAGGGAGTACCTGGAGTTCACGGAGAACCTTGACCAGGTCCCTCCGCCGCCGCCCAACGACACTTCGCCGGTGAGAAATATTTGGAGCCGAGTCGTTGTTTACTTAGCAACAGCATCAACAACAAGAAACAAAATGTTACCGGCAGAAGCAGCTACAGCAACAGCAAAAAATAGTAATAATAGTAGCAACAACAACAACAACAACAACAGCAATAGCAGCAACAGTAGTAGTAGCAATATCAAAAGCGAAATTCTAATCGAAACTGCAAAAGAGAGCAAGCTGGAAATTAAATGACGATGATAATTTTCGGGTAAAGAAACACTTTTCCCCTTAGGAATACGACTACGACGAGTTCAACTACTTTTCCGTGCCTGGCGAGACCGGCCTCCGCGGCCTCCCTGGCGAGCACGGCCCCCCCGGCCCGCCCGGCCCCAAGGGCGAGGCCGGCAGAGACGGATTGGACGGGATGGACGGGATCGTGGGCCCGCCGGGGAACGTCCTCATCATCCCCAACGCGCCCTCCAACAGCAAGGGGCCAGACAACTCCATGCAGGAGATGATCAAGCAGGCCATGGCAAATCTGGTCGGGCCCAGGGGACCCATGGGGCTCACAGGGCTGCCGGGGCCGTCGGGCATGCCAGGTAAGTTGTTCTTTAGTCTGAAATATTTTTTCTTTTAAAAAAGACGGAAATTATTTTCCCTCTCCTTTGTAAAATGACGGTAATTGATATTTTCTGTATTCCTCATTCTTTTCAGGCGATCCTGGTCTCAAGGGCGAAGAGGGCCAACCTGGTGAGCCAGGCCCTCGCGGACTGAGAGGCCGGGTGGGGGCACCTGGCTTCCCAGGGAAGGAGGGCCGCTCCGGGAGGGACGGAGAGAGGGGCTTGACTGGACCGGCGGGGCCCAAGGGAGAGCCTGGAATTAGAGGCATCCCTGGAGTGCCAGGACATAAGGGGGAGAGGGGGTACAAGGGGGCAAGGGGGCCGAAGGGATCTCCAGGTAATTTAATAAGTACCTATATTTTTTGTCATTATCAAGTATCATGAATTAGATGTATGTTAGTTGTTAACTCATTTTCCTTTTGGTTTTTTCTGCTCCTCAATTTTCCTGCATGTTGAAAAGGAGAAGAAGAGTTCTGCAAAATAAATGTTATTCAATTCAATTATCTTACGTCAGGTCCTCGTGGCATCAGCGGAGACGACGGCCCTCCCGGTCTGCCGGGCATCCCCGGAGAGATGGGTGCTAGGGGATTCCCCGGTCCCCGCGGCTTCGCTGGTCTGGCTGGCCCGCCCGGGATACCAGGGGCGGAGGGAAGCGTGGGGCCAAAGGGGAACGAGGGGCCCATTGGTCCACCGGGCCCAACCGGGATGCCGGGCAACAAAGGGCCCATTGGCCCGCCGGGTCCAGTTGGTCCTCTCGGTCCCCCGGGCCAGGCGGGACCGAGGGGAAAACCCGGACTGCCCGGACTACCAGGGGCGGACGGCGCTGCTGGAAACCCGGGTAATCCTGGAAAGACCGGAGAGAAAGGGACCAAGGGACCTGTTGGACACACAGTAAGTGGATAATTTCCTTGACGAGAAAACCTAGCAGATGATGTTTCCAATTGCATTTTGCATCTTGATGTAACCAGACCAGCGGCAACAGCAGCAACAACAGTAGAAACAGAAACAGCAGCAACAGCAGCAGTAACAATAGCAGCAACAGCGGCCATAGCGGCAACAAGAGCAGCAATTTGATAGCGATTGGCGACATGGAATGCGAAAGAAAGAGGAAGCTTCAATTAAGTTTTATCATGCCCATTGATCTTCAGACACGAATATTTTTTTTAAAGCACTTACTAAGTCGCCTATCTAATTGCACGGTATTTTTTTTTCGTTCCTCAGGGCCCTGTTGGCTTCCCCGGCAAGCGCGGTGTGAAGGGCGACCAGGGCGAGAGGGGGACTCCGGGGGAGAAGGGGGACAAGGGAGAGCAGGGGAACGAGGGAATCAAGGGGGACATGGGAGAGAAGGGAGAGAGGGGGATTCCGGGGCCGCCAGGTGATAAGAGAAAAAATAAAGTCAACACGTTTTCACATTTTGATTTCTCCCATTTCGTTCTCCAGGCAAGCAGGGCGACGAGGGACCCCAGGGGCCAAAGGGCAGCGACGGCCCCCGGGGCGAGGCCGGTCCGCCGGGTCCGCCCGGGGAGAAGGGCAAGATCGGGACGCCCGGGTTCGCGGGATACCCCGGGGGGCCGGGAGAGAAGGGAGACAAGGGGCAGCAGGGCAGCGACGGGACGCCGGGGGCAAAGGGAGAGAGGGTAACAAAATTATTTTGCGATTATAAATTATCGGGAAAAGTAATTGTTGTCGACTGATTCCAGGGACGACCAGGCATCCAAGGTGAACGGGGCCAAGTCGGACCGAGGGTGAGAAAGATAGATGACAAACAACTGGCTTTCTTTTGCTTTGATATTCACAACTTCGTTATAGGGATTCCGAGGTAAGCGCGGCCGTCGCGGGACCCAGGGCTTTCCAGGTCCCAAGGGAGACACGGGGCAACCGGGGCCTCCTGGGCCAGTCGGTCTGCCGGTATAGAATCCTATTTGCACTATGTTGGAAAGCGATTCAATTAATGTTTTTTTTTCAGGGCAACGACGGTCCCGAGGGCCAGCGCGGCATCACCGGCGAACCTGGTACTCCCGGAATATCAGGGAAGGACGGTATCCCCGGACCACCTGGAGAGAGGGGTCCACCCGGTGAGAACGGGCCTCAGGGCTCGCCGGGGCCTGCTGGGGTCATCGGACCACCGGGACCGACGGTGAGTACAAGATTTAAAAAATAGTGGACTTGAATAAACTGCAGTACTCAAATGCTTGTGCGCAGATTATAGCAATTAATAATTCATTGTCGTTTTCCAGGGCGAAGCTGGCCCAGTGGGCGAGCCCGGCTCCCCCGGTCCCGCTGGCGTCCCCGGTGACTCCGGGAGGCCGGGGGAGTCTGGCAAGGAGGGTCCCTCCGGTCCACCGGGGCCGCAGGGCAAGAGAGGAATCCCAGGGCAGCCAGGAATATCAGGCTTCCCGGGAGAAAGGGGACTTCAGGGTCTGCCGGTAGGATACTTAATTAAGATACCGAAACTTTCTATTCCCGACAATAAAACATTCTTTCCTTCTCTGCAGGGAATGCCCGGTTTGAAAGGCGAGCAGGGTCCTGTGGGTCCCTTAGGTCCCCAGGGCGACAAGGGAGGTCAGGGGGAGCCAGGAATTGAAGGATCTCCTGGGGCGACCGGTAGATCAGGGCCGCCAGGAGGACCGGGGAGGCCAGGCGAAAAGGGGGAACGGGTAGGTTGCCAACAGTATATATCAGATCTGAGGATACGTTTAAACAATATAAACTTTTTTCTCTCTCGCTAGGGTACTCCTGGGTTTCCTGGTCCTACTGGCAGCGACGGTACGTGCAATATTCTTTTGTCATTTATTTTTGCTGTGGCAAATAGCTGCAGCTCAACTATCGTAACTGTGCACTGCAGTGGGATCCGCTGACAATAGCGTTGATTTTGTAGCTTTTCTATTTCTTTTCCTCCTGTTGTTGCTGCTGCTGCTGTTTATCCTGCCGTTTTTGCTGTTGCTGCTGCTGCTCTTTTCCCTTCTCCTCCTGTTGTTGCTGCTGCTTTTTTTCGTCTTCTGCTCCTCCTCCTCTTGCTGCTGCTCTTTTTCCTGCTGCTACTGTTGTTGATGTTGCTGTTGCTGCTGCTCTTTCTCCTCGTCCTCCTGCTGTTGCTGCTCCCTCTCCCTCTCCTACTGTTGTTGTTTATTGATGTTGTTGCTGCTGCTAATTTTTTTTCTGATTCTACTTGAACTGTTGCTCCTGATTTCTCTTACCGCCAATTACATATCATACATTTGCTGCTGCTGATATTTCCCTCTATTTTCATTACGTACATTACAAATTTCCATTTGCTCCCAGGCCTCCCGGGTCGCCCTGGCCTGCCCGGGTCGCCCGGGCCGATCGGCGAACCGGGAGAGGACGGGGTGAAGGGGGAGATCGGCCAGCCGGGGGAGAAGGGATTCAAGGGAGGAAAGGGATCCATGGGACCACTGGGGCCGCACGGACCGAGGGGACCCGTGGGAGACAAGGGGGCACAAGGTGAAAAAGCATCAGTATTGTAAAGAGGAAAGAAAATAGCATTGAAATGAGATTTTGAACAGGTCCCCCCGGGGAGAAGGGCCCTCCTGGCCTGATGGGCCGGCGAGGCTCAAAGGGAGAGGACGGCCCCTTTGGACTGGTGGGTCCGCCGGGAAAATCTGGGGCCCAGGGATTCCCCGGTCCCCCGGGCGTGAAGGGCGAGGTTGGCGACCACGGCAAGAGGGGTCCCCCCGGTCCAGCGGGGCAGCCCGGAGAGCAGGGGCTGACAGGCGCCAAAGGCAGCGACGGGATCCCTGGTCCCCCCGGGCCTGAGGGAAGGCAGGGGACAAAGGGGGCCACAGGGCAGCCTGGAATACCGGGACCGCCAGGGAAGGACGGAGAGCACGTAAGGAAAAATATGTTATGGAGGTACATTACCGTACAACAGCAGAGGAAAAGAAAATAGAGCCGCGATAGAAAGCACTCTTACAAAATAAATTTCTCGCTAATTTCCTCCCCTCTAAATGGTCCTATCCCGATGTTTTAATCCTTTATGGACATTTATATTTTATCTTTCCCTATAGGGCCGCCTTGGACCTCCAGGACCGAAAGGCGATTCAGGCAAGCCTGGCCTCCAGGGTAGCCCTGGGCCAAGGGGACCTCATGGGCCAGAAGGTCCTAAGGGCAACCCTGGTGCCCCTGGTTTCCCTGGAAATCCTGGCGAGCAGGGTCCCCAGGGCATCAAGGGAGAACCAGGGAGGCCTGGAGAAGACGGAAAGGAGGGTGATCCTGGACCCACTGGCGAACCTGGGCTCAGGGGAGAACCTGGGCTTCAGGGCGCGCCAGGGAAGGAGGTTCGTGTGTCTGAAATTCTTGCAAGAATCAATCGAGAGAGATAATTCAATGACTGCCATTTTCAGGGTCAATCTGGTCCGCCTGGCAAGCAAGGCAACACCGGCTTACCTGGGATCAAGGGAGACAGAGGACCACTGGGACCGCTTGGACCTCCAGGTAATTGATTATGCCTTACTCCTTTCGTATAAATACGTTTCCTGTAGTATTACTGTCAAAGTGGATGTTGTTTTGTGTCCAGAAACTACTAGCATTTTCTCTTCTCAGGTCCTCCCGGCGACCAGGGTCCCCCCGGCAGCGGCGGCGTCTCCGGGCCCCGCGGGTCCCCCGGCCCGGCCGGCGAGGTTGGCCCGCCCGGCTCCCCCGGCAAGCCCGGTCCGCCAGGCAAGCTGGGGGAGATTGGGCCTCGAGGCCTCAAGGGGAAGCGGGGGCGGAGGGGCATCAAGGGCCACAGGGGGGAGATGGGGAGGTCAGGCACAAAGGGAGAGCTGGGGGAGAAGGGGGAGAGGGGGCCAAAGGGGCCAACGGGAAAGCTAGGGTCCAAGGGAGAGCCAGGTGAGATACATCAAAATCAAAATCTTTCAATGACTGTAACGTTTTCTTCAATACAGAAGAGTAGATTTCAGTTGCAACAGATTGTTGCGTTGTTGTTGCTGGTGTTGCTGCTGTAGCTCCTGCTGTTGTACCTGTTGTACGTTGTACCTGCTGTTGTTGTTTTGGCTGCTGTTCCTTCTATAGCTGCTACTGCTTTAGCTACAGTTGTAGTTGTAGCTGTTGGTGTAAAAGCATCCCTAGTTGGCACATTTTACTCTGAATAATTTTGCTCTGGTCTATTGCTTCAATTTCGAACTATTTTGGAGCATTGTGATATTTCCAGGTCCGTTTTCGCCGCCTGGAATGAAGGGGGCCCGCGGCCCTCCGGGCATCCCCGGGTTGGAGGGCCCGCCCGGCCCCAAGGGCGTGATGGGCCAGACCGGGCCCAAGGGAGACGCCGGGCCGCAGGGACTCCCCGGGTCTCCGGGGCCACCGGGCGAACTGCCGCTTCTCCCTCCCGACATCCTCTTCCAGAAGGACCAACCAGCCTCTTCGAGCACCAACCGCCGCTACCGCCGCCGCCTGAGGAGAGAGGCCGGCGACGAGGAGGATCTTCCCGACAGGGGGGACATGGTGGCGGCAATAGAGGGAGGAGGGGAAAACGGAGGAGGAGGAGGGGAGGACGTTGATCTGGTGAGAGTTGGTTTAAAAAGACAATATTTTGCTAAAGTTATAAAAAGATGGCGAATTTTCACAAATTAGTCTAGTACACTCCGCAGTAGAAAATTGTACAGACCGATAAAGTGATTTTTAAAACTTTTGCAGTCTGTTTGGTTTTTCGGAGTTCATACACTTTCACTAAGAGAGCGGACAAATTTATGCTGTTGTTTTGTCTACTTTCTTTTTCAACTCTTCACAGGCAGTTTATAGTCAGTATTAAAAAGTTCATACACTTTTCCTAATTTTTTTGTCAGTTTCCGGTTCTATTGAGGACATGATAAGCAGACAGCGCAGATTTTTTTAATATGACGCCTACGCCAAGACTATATATATATAGATAACAGTACTAGGAAAGGAAAGTTTCACAATCCCATTCTCCCTTCCTGTCGAACGAGGCAAACAAATGTTTGGCTGTGCTAACTCTTAAATTGGAGTACTGGTCGACTTCTCTTCAATTCAATCGATCGCAATCCCGCCAAAATACTTACTAGCCATTCTGACACCATCTTCCAGGTCACCGTCTACACCGACGTGTACAACATGCGGCTTGAGCTTGAGCGCCTGAAGAAGCCGTTGGGCACGAGGTCGAACCCCGCCCGCGCCTGCCGTGACCTGGCCCATGGCCACGGGGGGAGGCTGGAGGACGGGCTGTACTGGGTGGACCCGAACCTGGGGATGGCGGACGACGCAGTGAGGGTCTTCTGCAACATGACATCGGGGGAGACGTGCGTGCAGCCAGACGTACACGCGTCAAGGATGCCAAACATACCCTGGAGGAAGAGCGGCAGGGGATGGTACTCAACGCTAAGGGGAGGATTCAGGATCACATACGACTCCGTCGGGCCGGTGCAGGTCAGGAGAAATAGTTTTTAACGGTTTTCTAACTTTGGATTCATCTTAATTTATTTTCGTACGCGTTAACTTCGGTGATTTCAACGACAAAATTTATTGAGCTTTTAAAAAAAGAATTGCGATCTATGATTGAATTGAGGTAGCTTCAGTCTCTTTATAGCTCCTGCTTCTTCCCTCCCTTGTGGCCCCCCTCCTTGAAGTATCCCTTATCCGTCTCCTGGTATGCCTTGGTGGAGTGCTCATAGATCCCCGGGGGGAACTCTGCCCATATCTTTGCCCACTTTTCCAGCCGCTCCTCCTCCCCCTCGCTCCTAGGGCCGAAGGAGACGCCGGAGGTGCCGATGGACATGCGCTTGGGGCTCTTGGGGTCGAACCTGATGATTCAAAATTGCTTTTTTTGAGGGAATTTGGAGGCATTTTGACTTTTGAATCCTACTTTTCCCACTTGACTCCATCGATCTCCTTGCCCTCGGGCGTGGGGTCTCCCACGCTGGCGCCAAAGTTGGTCCACTGAAAATGGTTTT
>JAAUYJ010032033.1_pt1 | contig 14567 bp, 13 predicted proteins | sample 7278031 | NCBI WGS metagenome assembly JAAUYJ01 (sample SAMN14350222, study PRJNA611818) | marine sediment metagenome | isolation source: surface marine sediment (1.8m) | place: French Polynesia: Moorea | collected 2018-08 | reverse complement strand
TAATTTAACTAGTACCCGTTAAAAAATTAAAATACTTTTCCTATACTCCCCCCCGTTATAACCAACAATAATTTTTTTTTTTTCCCCCACTTTGGAATTTCCTCTTTCCCCTTCCACCCACAACAACGACACTAGATCAAGAACATTGCTTTTTGCGCACGCATTTTCGTCCCAGATACGTAATTTAAAAAAGTCTCCTTTTGCCCCATGAACATTGATTGGATTGGTACTCGATTCGTTGTTTCTTTTTTAGGCTGTGATATGAGTTTCGTCTGTTGAGTATCATTGTGCTTATTGCCACAATTTGCCGGAAAAAAATCGAGTTCGTTACTAGTTTTCCCCATACACGAAAGATTAAAAAAGTCCCCCGATTTGAAAAAAAAATGCCGAAGGAAAAATAAATCGAAAGGGGAAGAAACCGCTTTTCGAAAAAAAATAAATAAACCCCTGAGAAAGAAAAGAAAAAACTTCTGTCGTCGACACTTGTGGTCATCGGATTTTCTTATTCCTCCTCCGAAAACCGCGAAACCAATCGACCGCAGAAAAAAAAGCCGCGCGCCAAATTTTCCCGAATTAAATTCTAATTAATGTCCGTTTCGTCGGGGGAGAGACTCACACGCGCTGTTTTCCCGCAAGCGCCGCATGCGATCGACAGAGAAAAAGAAAAAAACTCTTCTTTTTTTCTTTTCCCTTTTTTGTGTGGATTGCGTGTGAGTGCAGCAATAGTAGAAGGTAGAAAAGGGCGTCGGCGGCCAAAAAGAATTTCGACGTGGGTGGATCAAGAAACCAGAGCTGAGTCAACAACACGAAAAAGAGAGAGAGATAGCGTAGGAGAAGAAAAGGCAAGCGGTCAAGAAAACGTTTTTTTCCCTTTCCACTTTCTGTTTTGGGAAAACAACATTATACCACAAGCAGGCAAGGCAAGAGGAGGAGTATGAAATCGTTAATTTTTTCTCCACGCCTCTAGGCCGTCCTTTTTTTTGGTGGATGGGTAAGATGCCCTACCCTACATCCCCCCATGGCTATTTCCCCTCTACTTAGGCCTCCGCCGACGTTTTCGGTCAAAACTTATTTAAGGAAAAACGGGCAAAGGAAGATCTGGGAAACTGTGACTCTGAAACATCAATTCCCGTTTCATTTTCGTGTCTGGCTCCAATAATGCCGACATCTCCTAGCTTGGCTGTTGGGGCGCGGTGGTAGCATTTCGAACCGGTGTCGGAATCGTCTGCGCCTCGTTACATGATTTTTTCCGAATGAGGAGCATTTTTTTAGGCGCCCAATAGAAGCTTTTTTTTCTCTGATCGGAAACGGACACGCGTCCATCCGGATTCACCAATTAATATCGTATCTATATGTTTCTAATATTTCTTGTCAAAGCAATGGGGCATTTGCCAAAGTGTTTTAAACGTTTCGAAGACAAATATTGGCGATTCCCATACCGCAGTCTCCAATCTGCCCCCGGGGGACGACATTGCTCTCTCTTTCTCTCTCTCCACGCACTTTGATGCCCTCTCTCTCGATCGAACCCAAGAGGAGGTTTTTTGCCTCTCCAAACCCTTTCGATAAAAGTAGCCGCTGGAAATACGAGAGAGAGAGAGAGAAAGGGGAGCAAGCAAGTGCAACAAATGTCCGGAATTCACCTACTATTTAAGGAAAACAGCATTTGGACCCAAGAACACACTTAAAACGTCGAATTTTATCCCCTTTCCTGACCACTCCTCCGACCCTTTTGCTGCTGGCCTTGCATTTTCCTCCCCTTTTTTAATCTCAGCGGCCCATCTGAAGGGGGAAAGGGGCCTCCCCCTCCCCTCCCGCCGCGGGCGCCAACAACAAATAACCAATCACTCCCCCTCTCTCCCTCACACACTTGCTTTTCCCTCCTCCCTGGTATAATCTTCCGGGGAGATCTAGAATTAAAACGGCGATTGACTTGCTGCGCACTGTGTGAGAGGCGGCAGCCGCGGCGGCGGCGGCGGCGGCGGCGGCCCCTTCGCTTGGTAGAAAAGGCAGATACTTTACGAGAAGGATGCGACCGAGCTGTAAATTGCTGCTTCGTTCGTTGGAGAGGAGTGGATACCGGTCTTGGTCGTCTTGGTCGTCGTCGTCGTCGTCTTAGGGCACTGACTGACCACAACCATCTTCTTCTCTCGGGGCCTCGTTATATCTGAAAAGATCCCCAAATGATTTGCCTTCTCTTGGGTTTGGGCGAGACCCTCTCCTCCTCCCTTCCCTTTCCCCCCTCTTTTTCTCGCTTGTTTGAGGGATGACACGACCTCCCACCACCTTCCTCCTCCTCCTCCTCCTCCTCTCCCCCTTCTCAAACTCCTCAATCGTGCCTAACGACGTTAGTTCCGCCAATTTATCTCGTCTCACTCCCCTCCTCCGTGTTAGCGAGCGACGAACGGCCTTTTCCCAAGGAAGAAAAAGCAAAAATTCCCTCTTGGTTGTTGTGACTTTTTTCCCGAGATTTTGGCACCATTTCCGAGATGCGAAATTGAGATCAGTAGTCCCGTCCCTCTCTCAATCATGGGGCCACCCAAAAACAACCCAACCAGAAAATACCTACTGCACACATCGAAGATGCTAAAACCTCCTCCTCGCAACATTCTTTTGCGGCCAAAGAGGAGGAGGAAGGAGAAAACCAACATCTCTAGTCACGACTTCTGACTTCTCCCATCAGGTTCCAACATCTGCCCACCTGTCAATGCTTCAATTTGTCCCTCCTCCTCCTCCTCCCTTGGAGTCACCCCCGAAAGAGTTTTAGCATCGACAGGAGAGGAGAGAGAGAGGGAGGGGCGGCAAAAAAGGCACCTCCTCTCTGCTCCATCTCTCCGTTCTGCCTCGGGGGCCTCGCCTCACTCCCCCCCTCTCCTCTCTCGGTCGCACGTGATCAGCGTAATCTCCAACAGGGGATCTCATCCTTTCTTTCTTCTCAGCGGCGGCGTCGGGTTAATAAAAACGGCTACTTGAAGCAGGAGGAGGGAGAGCACTTGCTCTCTCCCTTGCTTGTGGCTGGCTTCTTAAAATGCCGATCGCTTTACGGCGGTGGAAGGAGGAGGAGGGAAAAGACCAATTTACGACTTTTCTTGTGCTGCTTCGTTCGATCTCTAGGAGGAGGAGGAGGAGGAAGAGGCAAAAGTATAAATTCCGCATATTTTCGCGGTTATAAGGGAATTCTTCCGGCTACGCTACAAGTTTCGGTGTGAGTTACACGCATATTTTCGGGTCTATTTGCAATTTCGAACATTTTTCTCCTTTCCTCCCTCCTGTTCCTTTCACATAACTCTGGGCAAAGTTAGTTAGGCCTCCCTCTCTCATACTGCTGCCCCATAGCTTGTACACCAAACAGGCCGCGGCCAGTCCCTCTCTCCTTTCCTCCTCCTCCTCCTCCCCCTCCTCCCCTTCCGACCCAAATTACCGGCAATTTTGAGACATGATATCTTATCGCCTACCATGCACAGGAGAAGGAGGAGTGGCGGCCTACAAACAAGAGTTTCCCGAAACTGAAAAAAAAGGTATTTTTTCATTTTTAAAGGGAAAAGTTCCTAAATTTGAGCTTCTCTCGCTGCAAACAAGGTTGTTGGTTTGGGGAGACCGGGGGAGAAGGAGGAGGAGGAGGAAAGGGGGAGGAAATTATGCAGATCATGGAAGGGGAGAAGAACCATCCAACGAGGTACGAGTTTCACCAATATTCTTCGATATGAACTGATTGGTTTGGACACAAACTACTTTGGACAAATCACATTTTAAATGGGAAATGGTAAAATCTATTTTTGGCGAATGTCTCCCCATGAGAGTAAGAAAGTGCCTCCCCCCCTCGCCCACCCTGGCTGCAAGCTGCAAAACCCAACCCAAACCTGAGGGCGAAGGAACCCAACCAAGCCTACTTGGTCAGGAGAAGGAGAAGCGTGACACAACCTGATGATTATCGGCAGATCCATCTCGTAAGGAGAAGAAGAAGAAGCTAAGAGAGGAGGAGGAGGAGGAGGAGAGCCCACGCCGCCGACGCTATAACACATACCGTTGGGGAGAAATTCACCAATCATTTATGTGTATCAACTATCAACCCTATTAAGAGCAAGATCAGAAATCCGTTTGGGTATACGTTGAATCTTTAAGCTGGAATGTGTGGTCTAGCTCTCCTCCTACCAACCCTTCCTTTCCCTTCCTCCTGCTTCAAAGGCGAAAAAGCGGCTTATTAAGTATCGCTGGTAGCAAATTATTATGCTAAGGCGGAGGAGGAAGGAAGGAGATCAGACCCTCCTCCCTCCTTCCCTCCCTCCCTTCCGTCATGCAAGTGAGGCAACAAAAAAAGGGGAAACCAGAGGAGGAGGGAAGGAGGGAGAAAAAGTATGGGCATAATTGCACCAAGAAGACCCACATTTTTGGGTAGCTGGGCTCTGATATGAAAATGCAAGAGAGAAAGACAACACTTGTCTCGCACTGTGGTCAAAATGGAAAAGAGGAAAAGGGCTTTTTAGCGGCGTTTTTAAACGAGTACTAAAGTTTTTTTTTCTAGGAGGGAAGCGGCGGCGGCGGCGGCGGCGGTCGGGCAGTGATTGAAAGAGCAAAAAAGTTTCTGGAGATGGTTGTAAGGGAATGGATGGGGGAGGACTCCCCCCCTAATGACAATTGCGTGCGCAGAGGGAGGGAGGAGAGGGGAAGACCGATGGACTAAGGGAGGGAGAGAAGAGGTTTAAAAGTCCATTTTAGGCACAAGCCGACCGCCGGCGGGGTGGGGGGCAGTCGTGGAAAAAGAAGTGGAGGGATGCGTACAGTATTCCCCCATACACTAATAAAAGTTTTATTTTATCTATGTCGAAAGTCGCTTCGGGTTTCTAAATGACAATTTTTTGTTGTCGTTGGTGAATCTCGTTTCTCCTCCGACAGGTAGGGGCCGCCGCCGGTCTTGCCTAGTCCCAGAATCCTGATTCTCCCCTTCTTCCATTCAATCACGTTCTTCTTTCTAAGACGGCGGCGGATCCTTTTGTCTTTCACCCTCCCTCCCCCCATCTACATGTGTGGTGGTTCTCCCGTGAGTGCACTATGGGGAGGGCGAAAAAAGAGTTGGGCCTGAATGAAATGCCAAATTCCCATTCCGAGAGGAGGAGGAGAAAAAAGGCTTTCTTGTAAAAAGCCCTAATGAAGGTCCCGAAATGGATTTTGCGGTTTTTTCTCTCTTGCGATTGCAAGATCGTGCAAGAGTTTCGGGGTTCGAAAATGGAAGGACAGATGTTTTCTTTCCCTCCGAAAAGGAATTTGGACAACTCTATTTTGGATCTCTCTCGCGAACATCGCGCGGCTAGACGACGGAGATAAAGGAATCGGCGAGAGAGAATGACTTTGGTCACGAAAGGAAAACAGATCGCGATCTCTAGGTTCGGTTTTGTGCATTCCTTTATCATTATTGCATAGGAGCTTCTAATTCGTTGGTTTTCCCCTAATTGCTTTTATTGCTTGATTTGTTTTCCCTAATTATTGCATTTCGAATCCTACTCGTTGTTCTTGCTATTTAATTGTTTTGTAAGGCAAACTACGGCGGCGTTTATTTACACGTGGCTTCATTTCTTGGGTAAGGATTTTTTCTTCTTCTATGGGTAGACTTCGTAGGCTTCTTCTTCTGAGTGAATCTTCTGTCGGGTCAATTGTATGAGAAACAAAACAAAACATTTTCATTCCAACTTGACGCTGTACACAACAAACTACTTACTTTTTTCGGATGCCCACAAAAAAAAATCCTAGCTGTAATTTGCATTCCTACTGTACTTGTGAGTTGTGGCACTTATTTAGTGGTGTTTTTTCTGGATATTGATTACGGTACAGTTCAAAGGTATGTATAGCACCGGCAAAGGATCTAAGCAAGATCTTTGGTTCTCCTTCAATTCGTGATGGGAGGGCAAGAAATTCTATTGGCTCGGCAACATTTCTGTTTTTTGGTAGTTTTCTCTAAGGCATTTGGTACAGTTTCGATATGGCTGCTACTTGGTTTTTCAAAAGGGGCCCTTTTGCATGGGGCAGAGGGACCTTGTAGGTTTTTTTCTTTGGCACTAGGTTGTGTGCTACAATAGTACACTTGGCACTTCATATTTCTAATGATATGACTAGGGATAGAGGCGATCATCAGCAACTACTCAAGTCAATTAACAAACGAAAAAAAATACTTTATGCTCGCGCTACTTGAGATTTTCTTTCTTCAACGATTTCCTGGAGTTCCAGGGTTGCTGGCCGGTTGGTCGTCCATGGGCTGCTGTTGTTGCTGCTGCTCTGCCGCCAACTGCTGCTGCTGCGCGGAGTGCGTGAGAGCTATTGGACTGACGGTGGCATCCATGGGCTCGCACTGGAAGTACCGGTCTGGAAAATAGAAATCAATTAAATATTTCTTTAAAAAATTTCCGGGAAAAGGTTTTACCGTCGTCCATGAGCTGCCCCTGCCCCGCCGGCCCCCCATTTCCGTTTCCAGGAGCTCCTGCTCCGTCTCCGCCGCCCCCAGAGGTTGAGGCCAGCATTGGTGACATTAGGTCGTAGCTCATGTTGTCGTCAACGATGAAGGCTGTTCCTCCTCCTCCAGGCCCTGAATTTGCGGCGGAGGTGACCGTGGTCCACCTGAGTGTTGCTCCCCCTGCGGCCGAGGAGGAGGAGGAGGCCGCGGCAGGGGTGAGGGGAGGGAGGGTGAGCGGGGCGGAGGAGGACGGAGGAGGGTTCCTCCCGCTGACGGCGGCGACGGCGGCGGCGGCTGAGGCGGCGATGGCGGCCGCGGCGGAGACGGCGATGGGGGACTTGGAGCCGTTGTTGTTGTTCCCGCCTCCTCCTCCTCCTGTGCTTGAGATGAGCGAGAGGTTTGCAGGGGAGATCGGTCCTGAGACCGAGAGGCCCTGAGGCGCCCCGCCGACGACACCGCCGGAATAAGTCAGGAGCTGCGAAAGAACGACGTAAGTTTTTTAATGAGTGGGGAAAAAGGGGAAATTTAAGTTTTTTTTCGTGTTGTTGCTGCTGCTGCTGTTATAGCTGCTGCTGCAGTTGCTGTTGTTGTTCCATTGTACGAAGGATGTTCTTACCACAGTTCTAGGAGGTGGCTCGAGCGCTGCCCCATCGTGCGGCGACATCCTTATCCCCCCTCCTCCCCCGCTCCCGTTTCCGCCTGTGGTGTCGATGACGACGGAGGCGGCGTTTGGGTTGTTGGCGGCGGAGGAAGAGATGGAGGACAGGCTGAGGGGGAGGGCGGAGGCTGAGAGGACGGAGGGCGGGGGAGGGACGGTTGGGGGCCCAACGGAGGGAGGGGAGGTGGAGCCGGAGGAGGGGGAGGGGCCGTGGGGGTGGGGGAGGTCCGCTTCAGGGGCGGAGGCCGAGGCGGACGCGGAGGCGGAGGCGGACGGGGCGGCGCGGAGGATGGTGACAGGCCTGGCCATGGGGGCGGGAGGGGCGGGGGGGTACATGTTGGAGGAGGAGGAGAAGTACCCGCCGCCGCCGCCTCCGCCGCCAGACACTTTTAGTCCTCCTCCCCCGATTGGACTCCTTGCTCCTGGTGGAAGAGGCCCTCCTCCAGGTTGAGTGCTTTGAGCCTCCTGGCAGACCAAAGTCACAAAGTCGTTGAAGGCTGTCTCCTGCCCCCCTCCCCCTCCGTTCTCGTGTCCCCCTGGCGCCACGGGCTGGCCACCCGGTCCTCCCCCTCCGGGGCTGTGTCCGGGGCTGCCACCGGAGCCTTGACCGTCGCCCACAGAGGCCGGGCCGTAGGTGTAGGCGGCGGGGGCGAGGGTGGCGTGCTGGGGGAGGCCTGGAATGTACGTCGTAGAGAAAAACTATCTTAAGTCTGGTTCTATTGCTGGCATGTTGTTAATAATTGCTCTCGATCAAAAGATAATAGTTGTAAGCGTAGGAAGATCAGAAACGATGGCGCTTCATTTGAGCACCACTCAACACTTACCGGTGGATGAGTCTGGCTCCCTTGCCTGTGGGCTGTCGGGAGACAGATCGGTGGTGGTGGTCTCAACCACCGCAGCAGGGGCAGACAACTCATCTCCGCCGTTCACCACCGCGGCTGTGGCGATCGGCCTCTGCTGCAGCACCAGCTCTGTCTTGAGGAGCTTGGCTGGAGAGGAGTTGGAGGAGTTGGAAGGGCAATTTATGGAGGCGGAGGAGGTGGAAGGGGAAGGGGATCCCACGCCGTTGACGCCCCCGCCCCCGCTCAGAACTACTGCAAATCGAATGTAACGAAAATGGAAAATAAAAAGGATCAGTCGTCTCTCCGCGATCCTTGAAACAAAATAAAAAAAAGGCAGTAGTGCTGTTTCATCTGCACTTTGAAGGACAAAACAAAAAAGTGATAATCTAATATCTACCAACCGAACTGACCGCCGATGGCCGTTGCCTGGTCCAGATCGGCCTGGGTCCAACTCCCCGCCGCAGGCAATGTGATGGTGGCCACCCCTGTAGGGACGGACCCTCCCCCTCCGTTTGGACTTCCACCCGCGGCTGCCGCGGCGGCGGCGGCGGAAGAGGACGCGTAGTATGCCTGCAGGTCCGCCACGGTGACCGCCGCCACCTTCTCCGGACGGACCATGTCCCCATCCTGGTCCTGGTCCGCCGAGCTTATCCTCCTGACCCTTTTCAGGCGGAGGACCTCCCCTGTTGCGCTCTGGATGGAGATGGGAGGCGGGCTCAGCGCGGAGGAGGAGGAGGAAGGCCGCATCACGTTCAGGGACAGGGGGCCTGGTTGGTGGGACGAAACTGTTTTACCTACGTACTCCTACAAACGAGGACAGAAGATTTCCTACGAAAGGACTGGCTACAGTACTTGCTAATAATACGGTACAGTGCAGTGCTATAAGCTTTCGATCTTCTAATTTAGAAGTAGCGTGCGTTGTTGTAATTGAAGCCTAGATGGTAGACATGTACTCACTGTATGATCCCGCTTGTGTGAGCAATGCGTGTTCGGATGAGGCTATGACCGCGGTTGCGGCCCCTGGCGGAGGCGGGGGCGGAGGAGGGGACTGGCCTGACTCAGAGGAGTATCCGCCGGCGGCGGTGTAGTACTGCTGCCCACCTCCGCCTCCCCCAACCATGACAGGAGCGGCGGCGTTGCCATAGACGGCGCCTCCGCCGACGGCGTTCTTGGCGCCCCCGACGCCGGCCTCCAATTTGATCATGGCGGTCGGGGGCTGCTGGAGGCCGTTTGAGGTCGGAGGGGGTGGAGGCTGCTGCTGCTGCTGCTGCTGTTGATGGTGGTGGTGGTGCGTAGACAGCATCGTCGTTGGTGGCGACAGCGGAGGCTGGTTCCCTACAATGGAGGCTGCAAGAGTGTAGAGTATTTTGGTGGGTGCTCCTCGACACAGCCACCAAAACAGACAGCACTATCTACTCATTGCATTTCCACCTACTACCTACTCAGGTCTGAATGAGAGGCGCTAACTGCTAACGCCTCTCATTTCTCACCCCTCCTATTTTTCCCGCCAACTCAGACAGACACAGAGAGCCGGGATCATTAAAGAGCCCCTGGGACATTGGAGGGAGAAGGGGGAACAAATCTTCTGACCCGTCCGCCTCAGCCCCCCGATCCCCCTCGACAGTGAATTATTCCCCCGGATCCTCCCACTCCTCCCACCCACCCTCCCCAGCATAGCACCCATTCTAGCGACGATGTCTCCACTCCTCCACTGCTTTTTTGTGTCCCCCCTTCCCTCGATCTCGCTCGCACGATTCATCCATCCATCCTCCCCTTGGGACCTTTTTTGGGGGAAAGGGATCGAGGGAGAGAGTCGCTGAAAAGCCTGAGAGCACAAAAAAGACGGGAGTCTGTGTGTCGGACGCCGGTCTGCTGACTACCAGATCAGCATGGATCATTGAAGAACATCGTTAAAGGGAGAAAGGGGGGGGGGGACGAGATTTCATTGCTGAAACTGCCCCACCGCTGAAAAGGAGAGATGGACCTACCAGCGATGTACTGGGACATAAAAAAGCGTCGCCGTTCCCTCCCTCGTTGTTGATATCTAGATTTCTGCTGGACTGAGAAGGGGCGATTTCGAATCTAGATCTCATGGGAAGCGGCGGCGGCGGCTCTTTTACAGGCCATTTGTAAAGAGAGAGGAGGAGGAGGGGAAGGATCCCCTTTTCTCTGTCGATGACAACAGAGAAGGAGGAGGAGGAGGAATGGATGCTGATGAATCACGAGTCAATAAGTCGACACGGATCAGCGGTCGATTCCCTCTCCCCATCCTCCTTTTTTGGTGGGGCGGAGGGTCGATGGTGGGATATCGCCTGCGAACAATTGAAAGTGCGCTGCTATAGAGGAGGAGGAGTAGGAGGGAAACCCCCAAAAGGAAGGAGGAGGATGGACGAACACAACAGAAGAAAGGGAGCTTGATGCCCCATCGCCTCCTCCTCCTCCTCCTCTTTTCTATCGGACACGAAATCCAGCGGAGGGGGGTCGGCAGTAGTGGAATTCACCAAGTTTTGACTGTTGCAGAAATAGATAATGTGCTTTGTCGCTGCTTTGGTGAATCTCTCCCAACTGAGACACATTCCGGAAGAGCGAGGAGACGAAGACGGATTCGAACGATCGAAGGACGAAAAAAACCGGGGAAAAAAAACCCCTGAAGCTGCTGTCCCGATTTCGATGTCTTCTTGTCCCTTTCCTCTCACCTTTCGCGAGGTCCCACAGCTCCTTTGATCCGAACACTCCCGTTGCGGTGATGGTGTCGTTGCAGACAACGCCGTTGTAAGGGTTGTGGGGGAAGTCTGGAAAGAAAAGAAAGACAGTTGAAATAGTTATGTTCATTCTAATAAATTTCAGATAAAGTGCTTGGCAATTAATGTACAATCTATACTTTTAAACTGTTCATACATAGTATAGCACTTCTAAGTTTTTGTAGGTAGTGGCTTAAAGTCTTTGCTTCCACGTACAGTATGTGGCAGAGTCGAAAGAAGAGGCGTCGAGTCTTTGGCCTCATCAATTCTCCTTTCTCCCCGACACGTCCGGAACAGGAGCAGAAGCATCCTGCTCTTCCTCTTGTGGAGGAGTGGAGACACACACACACTCGACCCTCCTTTCCCTCATCCCCTCCACGAAAAAAAAGGTACACTTGACTTTTGTCCCCACCTAAAGACATAAGAAACTGTTTTCCCCACAAAAGAATTGTTGTAAATTCGTGCGTTTTGTCACGGGTTTCGCAATGTGAGGGGGAATCCGACACATGTGCGGAATCCATATTCAATTGTCTTCTTCTTCTTCTTCTTGCAACAATGGCGAGACCGAAGCCAAATCATGCCAGACGAATTCGAAGGAAAGGGGAGAGACAAAACACCTGGATTCCCCGCATATCCAAGCACAAAAAAGGGTGAAAATCATGGAGGCGGAAAAACACCAGCCTTGACAGTGAATGGACAAAGGATCCTTCGTGCGCAGAATGATTTCCTCCTCCTCCAACCGACGGACATGCAAAAAAGCTTCTGTCTCGTTTTCATAATTTTTTGCTCCAGAATCACCTGCTGCATGAGCGAACTTTTCGTGTGTTGACTAATCTATTTAGCATCCGGAGGTTTTTTACTCTCGAATGATGAATTGTTTTTGATCGAATAATCGGGACCATCATCATATATCGCGGCCCGCAGACGGTCGGTCTCGTCTCGAGCCAGTGGATTTCGGACGGAGCAAAAAAGGAGAGCAAAAAGTCGAAACATTTTTGCGGTATGCTAGGCACGGAAACACCCTTCCCCCTCTCACTTCACTCCTCCGCCGGTGTGGAAAGAGAGAGAGAGAGAGAGCCAAGAAGAAGTGACAATTAAGACCTTTGCCAACTGAGGCGCCTCCTCCGCCCTGGGTGGGTTGGGCGGGCGGGTGCATGTGGACTCAGTCCAACTGGGTGAAAAAGAAGAGGAGGAGGAGGAGGAGGAGGAGGAGGAGGGAACAACGGCGGCGACTCATCAACAAGTTCAAGTTCAGCTAGGAGAATCTTGGCCGCAGTCATATCTGGCAGCGGATACCCACACCCCAGTCTACTACTACTACTACTGTACGTATACTCTCCAGCCTCATACTGATCCGAGGCGCGGCGCCAGGAAAAAAAGGAGGCGAAAGGATGTGTGGTGGTGTGACTTGTGCTGATGCCGCACTGATGGGGAAGAGACGATGGATCATCTCTCTCTTCTTGAGCTTGCGCCGGAGGGGGAAAAAAGTCACTTGCAGAAGTGGCGGGAGATCGAGGGAAAGGGGGGGGGAGGGAGGGATCTCTTCCGGTCGGAGGAAGATTGCTTACCCCGTTTTCCCCCACGTAAATATACACACATTTTATTATTTTTTCCCTCCCTCCCTCTCTGGGCAATGGGACAAAAGGAAGTGACGTCGTACATGCGAACACAGCCGCAACGACCTCATGTTTTTCCCTTGGAGGTTTTTCATTCCGATCCGTTTGCCTTAAAATTTCGAGAGAAGGGAAAACACTTTTATCTCTTTTTCCAAAAAAAACATTACGGCTTTTCTTGCCCGAAATGGGGGTAAATAGAGATAGATATTCCGCCTCAATTTTTTTTGGCGACATTGCAACCTGGATTTCGACGAACCGGAATTGTAACTTGCCGAAATGCAAAAAAGTTTCCTTCAAGAAAACCCTCTGAAACAAAAACGTTTCAGTATTTAATTAGTCGGTTTTCACTCCACGGCGAATTCGTATGCGGGAACGGGGGAGGGGGGGCGATTTGGAGCTTGTATCGGCCGCCGCCGCCGCCGGGTTGGGTTGAACAAACGGTGGCTTTTGCGGAAACGGTTATGACATCACATAAAGTTCACGCTGGATTAAGCAGAGGCGGCGAGGAAAGAGGAAGAGGAGAGGAGGTTGCCTTCCTCCTCCTCCTCCTCCTCCATATCCCAGCGGTAATGTTCTCCAGCCCACGTGCCTGGGATGCCCCGCCGGAGGAAACAGAAATCACCAAACAGAAACACTTTCCCCAAAAACGCATCATTTTTATTTCACAGACTTGTCGAATTTCCCCTCTGGCGGTGCTGCTTGGATAGCGACGGAGAGAGGAGGAGGCGGCGGCGACCCCTTCTCTCTTTTCCTTCCTTTTCCCCATTTCGAGCTTTTGGCAAGCGCCAGCGAGACAAAAGGAGGAGGAGGATTGAGAAATTAAATCAGGGAGAAAGGGGGTCGCAGCCTCCGCTCTCCTCCAAAGAAAGGTATTTCGTGAGAGAAAACAATACGCGTAGCAATCAAAACAATGGACCCTCCTCGTCTTATATACCGTAGTCCAAGAGACAAATGCTGTATGGGTATGGGGGGGATCACTCTTCCTCCCTTTTGTTAAGTAAACTAATTACACAGATTTCCCCTCTTCTTCCCCGAGGCTAATGCTACTTTATATTAATCTGCCTTTTCTCCCAACGAACCCTTCCTCTGACCGATGACAAAGCGTCCCCCTCCCCCCCTCCTGACTGCCTGCATTTGTCATACACCCTCCTTCTCCTTCTCCTTCTCCTTTTGTTGTATCGAGGAGGAGAGAGTGGACTACTCCACAATGTTATAATGACCATCTTCTTCTGACGTCACGCTAGGACCGACCCAACCCAACCTGATTAGGCCAATCCTCCTCTTCTTTGGATATTCTCCGATCATTGTTATGGAAATTGATGTTACTCCTTCTTCATTTCCTGAGCTGCCGCCGGACAAACAGAGGCAACCCATTCTCTTTCCCCCATTCGACGCTCGGGTGACTCCGCGTACGTACAGCACAATGGGCAGGTGCCCAAAAATAGATGTGCGATACATATAGTGGACATTGCGAGCACCCGACAAAAATAGCTCACCCGTATATCCTTGATCTTAATTCGGAAAAGTGCATTAACCTAGACGGGTCGACCCAAAAACCCAAAAAAACCGGGAGGAACCCAAGATGGAGAAAATGAGTGATTGGCCCAGCGTCGATCGCCCCATTTCCGTGAATGCGGCTCAAATGACTCGGAAAAGAGAAGGGGAGGAAGACGGAAACAGGAAATAGGCAATATCTGCCTCTTCCGACTTATGCTTCTCCATCTGGTGATATGAAACCCTTTTTGATGCATGGAAAAAATAGAATTTGCTCTATGAAAACATAGCTTTTCCAGGTCCATCTTTTCGGGAAATCGGAGTAGGAGGTGCGAGAGAGTTTTAGGCGGCGTTTGGGGATGAGTATGAGGCCGTTTGGCACGAGGAAGGAAAATTTTCTCCCCTCTCCCCTCACCCCTTTCCGTGCGCCAAAATCGCCTTTAATCTGGGGTGGCAGAAAAGGAAGAGGGGGTTCAATCTGCGATGTTCACTGCCAGGGGAAGGGGGAAAGGGGGGAGAGGCGTTAAATGGGGGGATCAGTTTCGCTCCTCTCTCTCCTCCTCCTACGTAGGGATATGCCACCGCCGTGGAGAAGGGGAAAAGGGGGGATGGAGAGAGAGACCGACTGGGTTAACCTCGACCAAAGGGAAGGAAGAGAAGGAGAACTCATTTGGGAATCGGAACCTACCGAATAAAGAGGAGAAGGAGGAGGAGGAGGGATCGAATAAAAAGGGGAAAGAGGAGGAGGAGGACTTCATTTGGGATTCAGTGTCCCCT
>JAAUYJ010082217.1_pt1 | contig 14572 bp, 13 predicted proteins | sample 7278031 | NCBI WGS metagenome assembly JAAUYJ01 (sample SAMN14350222, study PRJNA611818) | marine sediment metagenome | isolation source: surface marine sediment (1.8m) | place: French Polynesia: Moorea | collected 2018-08 | reverse complement strand
TATAGAGAGAAATCAACAATGGGTAAGAACGACTTTTTCCTAGAACCAGATGACGCTCAAACTATGGGCGATATCAATTACATGAGAAAATCCGTAAGAGTTAGAAGAACTTTTCCTAAAACCTTAAAAAACAAAGATGGTTTTGCAGTAGAGAAGCAAGTTTCTGCAACAGAAGATATTTCCTTATCAGACAGAAACAGAGGTATTCAATCTCAATCTAATAAATTCTTTACTGCACCTGCTGCACCTGCTGCACCTGCTGCACCTGCTACTCCTTCTACTCCTGAAGTCAACAACACAACTTCTCAAGAAACTAATATCACTCAGCCAACTCCAACCCCAGAAGAGCGTCGTCAAACAGACACTAGTATGGATATGTTCTTGAATATGGCTCGCAATATTAGAAACAGACGATAGTCTGAATAGAAGAAATCAGCGAATCTATCGTTATTTTTTATTTTTTAATTCAGCAGTTGATTACGTAATTAATTACTGGGTATCAAAGTTTTGTACTGAGAACCCAGTCTTTTTTTTTACACTTATCATTAAAATCCTAGGTTATATTAGCGATAGCTCAGTTAATCGCTTTTTTCAAGAATTTAATGACCTATAGCCTCAGAATTGCTGATATTCCTCCTACTGAACGTCCTAGAGAAAGATTGCTCGAAATAGGTGCTAAAAATCTCACTACAGCAGAACTTTTAGCCATCCTACTCAGTACAGGTCAAGGTAAAGGTAAACTATCAGCTATCGGTCTGGGACAACATATATTAACTCAGCTAAGTCAGCATAAAAGAAACCCCCTCGACACATTGCGAGAGGTTAGACCTCAAGAATTAATGGAAATTCCTGGTATTGGTCCAGCAAAAGCAGCCACGATTGTAGCTGCTGTGGAGTTAGGAAAAAGAACCTTTCAGTTTCGCCCCAATCAACGAGCCTCAATTGATAGTCCTACTGCTGCTGCTGCTGCTTTGAGTCACGATTTAATGTGGCAACAGCAAGAAAGATTTGCCGTATTAATGCTTGATACCAAAAATTGCCTAATTGGAACTCAGGTAATTACTATCGGAACAGCTACAGAAACATTAGTTCATCCCAGAGAAATATTCAGAGAGTCAATCAAACAAGGTGCAACCAAGCTAATTATTGCTCACAATCATCCTTCTGGTAACTTACAGCCTTCTCAAACAGATATTGAGTTAACCCAACAGCTATTACAAGGGGCGCAGTATTTAGAGATTCCGATCCTAGACCATATTATTTTAGGTAATGGCAATCATAACAGTCTCAGACAGGGAGAATACGTATATTTGTGGCAAGATGCGGATTAGACTTTAACCAGTTATCAGTTATCAGTTATCAGTTATCAAGTATTGGATGGAGACCGTTCCCTAATTGAAACATACAGCTAGAGGAAGCTGGGGTATAAGAGACCCTTAATAAAAAATTAAACTGTTCACTGTTCACTGTTCACTCTTTACTGATAACAGAAAGTATGAGGGATGAGAAAACAGTGAAAGTAAATTATTTCCTCATCCTTCATCCTTTATTACTTATCCTTTAAGAGCGCGAGCTATGTCAAACTTCACCTAATCAGCATTGTTACGATACCAATCAATAGTATTTTTTAATCCTTGACGAAAATCAGTTTTTGCCACAAAACCAAACTTTTCTTTAGCTCGATTCGTATCCAAACAACGACGGGGTTGACCATTGGGTTTGTCAGTTTCCCAAACAATTTCCCCTTCAAACTCCATTAGTTCACAGATTAGTTCTACCAGATTGCGAATCGATATTTCATCATTAGTCCCTAAATTGACAGGAGCAGATTCGTTATATTTCTGAGTAGCCATCACAATACCCCGTGCTGCATCAGTAGAATATAAAAATTCACGGGTTGGACTACCATCTCCCCAAACAGGAAGTTGCTTCTCTCCTTTTTGTTGTGCTTCATGTATTTTACGAATTAAAGCAGGAATCACGTGGGAACTTCTGAGATCGAAATTATCTTCAGGACCATATAAATTTACTGGTAAAAGATAAATCCCGTTGAAGCCATATTGTAAACGGTAGGATTCTAACTGTACTAATAGAGCCTTTTTAGCAATGCCATAGGGAGCATTAGTTTCTTCAGGATAGCCATTCCAAAGATCGTCTTCCTTAAAAGGAACAGGAGTAAATTTGGGATAAGAGCAAATTGTTCCGACACAGACAAACTTACTAACACCACTGTGATAAGCAGCGTCAATTAACTGCGTGCCCATCATCAAATTATCGTAAAAAAGCTCTGCTGGTTTGTCCTGATTCAGTCCAATACCCCCTACATGGGCTGCTAAATGGATGACAATATCTTGTTGTTCTACGGCTTTTTTACAGCTATCAAGATTTCTGAGGTCACAATCTCGCGATCGCGGTATAGTAATTTTATCAGCAGTAGCTCCAGCTTGACACAATTGTTCTACTACTTGTTTGCCGAGAAATCCAGAACCACCAGTGACGAGAATCCGCTTATCGTTCAAATCCAGCATTATTGTTGCATCCTTGATTGACTTACATCAGAGCAATCATATTTTAATCTACTGTTAAGGCTACACCTTGACGAATGTGAGCGTTATCTGAGCTATCTATATTGTTTTCTGTTCCATCAGGACTAGGCAAACCTAGCACTGCAAAATCAGCATTTACCATCAGCTTAACTAATCCTTCAAAAGTCACAGAAGGTTCCCAACCCAATTTTTCTTTAGCTTTACTGGGGTCGCCAATCAGCAAATCTACTTCTGCTGGACGTAAATAACGTTTATCAAAAGCTACATAGTCTTCCCAATTAAGATTAGCGTAATTAAAGGCAATATCCAGGAATTCTCGAATTGAGTGAGTTTCTCCTGTAGCCACTACATAATCATCTGGTTTATCTTGTTGGAGCATCAACCACATAGCTTTAACATAGTCTTTGGCATAGCCCCAATCTCTTTTAGAGTCTAGATTACCCAGATAAAGTTTTTTCTGAGTTCCAGCGACAATTCTCGCTAAAGCTCTCGTAATTTTACGAGTTACAAAAGTTTCTCCTCTTCGGGGAGATTCATGATTAAATAAAATACCGTTACAGGCAAACATATCGTAAGACTCACGGTAATTTAGAGTTTGCCAATGAGAATAGACTTTGGCACAAGCATAAGGACTACGGGGATAGAAAGGAGTTGTTTCTTTTTGGGGTACTTCTTGAACTTTGCCAAACATCTCCGAAGAACCAGCTTGGTAGAACCTGACTTCAATACCTGTACGTTTCCGATAGTCGCGGATTGCTTCTAATAGACGCAATGTTCCCATTCCTACTGCATCTACAGTATATTCTGGAGAGTCAAAACTAACCCTAACGTGAGATTGCGCCCCTAAATTATAAATTTCTACTGGCTTAACTTCTTCTAAGATTCTTCTTAATGTTGTCCCATCAGTCAAATCTCCATAATGCAGAAATAGTTTAGCATCTGAATTATGAGGGTCTATATATAGATGATCAATCCGATCTGTGTTGAAGGTGGAAGTTCGGCGAATAATACCATGAACTTCGTATCCTTTTTCTAGCAATAATTCACTTAAATAAGAACCATCTTGACCAGTAATACCTGTAATTAAGGCTCGTTTGGGTTCACTCATACTCTATAATTCCCGATTGTATTTTTATTGCAATCTCCAAAAAGTATTGCATAGTAAGCAACAGCTTAGTAATTTTAAATATTACACTTGTGTTACTAAGTAACTTGACGCAACTTATCAGTTCTTCTTTAATAAATTAACTTAAATGTTTACCGATTGCCCCTAATAAATTAGAAATTGTTAGTCATTAGTACTTAAAAGAGTTGCTGCTGACTTAACTTAGCAATAAAGGGTAGGACTTTAAAATGATTTATTTTGGTAACAATCGGTTCTAGAGCAATAGTACTATTTAGTTAATAAGCACCATTATTATGGGGAAAAAGGACTATTCCTATGGTTTTGATGATAATCCAAAGGTCTAATAACCAATTATGGCTAGTAGCATAATAGACATCTATTTTCACTCTCTTGGGATAAGGAATGTCGTTTCTACCTGATACTTGCCATAATCCAGTAATTCCTGGTTTGATTTTTAAGACTGTATTGATATGACGACCATACTTATATAGCTCTTCGGGTACGAGAGGTCTAGGGCCGATTACGCTCATATCCCCCTTTAAAACATTCCAAAATTGGGGAAATTCGTCTAAGCTAGTCAGACGTAAAAAATGTCCTATTTTAGTGATTCTGGGGTCACGTTTCAGCTTAAAATTATCCCTAAATTCCTGGCGCATTTGGGGAGATTCTGCCATCATAGCTTCTAGCATTTCGTCTGCATTAGTGACCATGGTACGGAATTTAATACAGTTAAAAGGCTGGAAATCTTGACCAATTCTCTGCTGAACATAAAATATGGGTCCTGGCGAACTCAGAGCAATTAATATTGCCAGAACCAAATACACAGGAAAGAAGACAATCAGAATTAATAAGGAAAAAACAATATCAAATAAACGTTTAGCAACGTCTCCGTCTAGAGCTTTTAAGGATAAACCTTGAGGCTTTCTCGGATTAGCAAAAGGTCGAAACCCTTTTTTGAGAAACCTTCTGGAACTTTTGACGGAGTCAAATTGGCTGTTAGTAGCAGTCATCTCACTCCTTCACATCACACACACCACATAATCCCAATAATAAAGCTAGAAAGAGCAATCACCACCCAAAATTTGAGCAATTTGTGATTTTAAATCTCTTTGTGCTGATTATGGGAATAGAATTCACGACAGCAGTTATCGAGAAATTCTTGATAAGACTTTTGAAATATGGAAGAACTAAATTTAGCTGCTTGTAAGCAACATTGTTCTGAACTGATTTTACTGGCAACTTGTTCAAATGTTTCAACTGCTTGGACTATTGCTGTTGCAGTTTGTACTGGAAACAATAAACCAGTACCAGTTTGGGGATTTTGACGAATATCTTTTACTGTTTCTAAAGCACCTCCTCCTCCGTAAGCAATTACGGGTGTTCCACAAGCTTGAGCTTCTACTAAAGCAATACCAAAATCTTCACAAGCAGCATAAACAAATGCCTTAGCTTTTGCCATATACTCCTCTACTACATTATGGGGTTGTAAGCCCATGACTTGCACATTGGATTTGGCTAACCGACCAATTAAACTTAGGTCAGAACCAGAACCAATTACCACTAGAGGCTTCTTTAACTGGTTGAATGCCTCAACGATTAAAGCTACTTTTTTATAACTCACCAAACGACATACTGTAAGATAAAATTCCGCTTTTGGCGATCGCAATTTGGCTGACTTATTAAATCTTTCTATTGCTACTGGAGGATAAATTACTTTAGCCCTCCGACGATAGCAACGCCATATACGACGGGCGGTATGATGAGAATTAGCAATAAAATAATCCACTCGATTAGCAGAAATTACATCCCATTGACGTAGTTGGTGCAAGATATATCTTGTGGCAATACCAGCAAGACCTGAACCTCTTTTATCTCCTTGAAGATAATCAAAAGTCAAGTCCCAAGCATAACGCATCGGGGTATGACAATAGCAAATGTGTAACTGATGAGGACTGGTTAACACCCCTTTGGCTACTGCATGGGAAGATGATAGTATCACCTGATATTCCCTTAAATCTAACTGTTCGATCGCCAGAGGCATTAGAGGTAAGTATTTTTGTACACCATTGCGAGCTAAGGGAAAATGTTGCAAAAAGGTACTACCAATTTGGCGTTGATAAAGATAACTATCGGGGTTAACCGACTCAAAATCAATTAAAGCGTAGAGATCGGCATCTATAAACTTAAGTATTTCTTGGACTACCAACTCTGAACCCCCTGTAGCTTTTGGGGTCAACCACTCATGAACTAGAGCATATTTGTATTGCGAAGAGTCGGAATAATTAATATCCAATGTTTTAGAACAACATGGTAAATTTCCAGGGATTTTAGCATATCTGATCATGGAAGTATAGATAGTCGGTACATTAGTACAAAAATATCTTGCGATACCGTATTAGAAAGAAATATTAAAATCAATGGTGTTTTAGGCTTGTGAGGTGAGTACTTTAAGATTGAAGGAGTAAAAGAGGAGTGAGCTAAACCTTTTAAGAGGCAATAAATTTTGAGACGGTTATTAGAAAGTCTAGTTATTTGGATTCAGAGTAAACGAAGCGGGGACGCAAATTGCTGAAGAAGATTTACTAGAGTGGTTAAGTGATTACATCAAAATCCATAAGCAAAAGCCACTCCATAAAGCTGAACAAGAAGTTGGAAAATTTCTAGATTTTATTGGCAAACGTACATAGTTACTCAACGAACAAAGTTCTGAACTTATACCAATTATCAAAAGTAACAAGAGACTTAGTAATGAGGCAAAAGGCAATCTTGCAATAGGCAAAAGCCTAAAATAACAAAGTATTTGGCAATTTATTTTAATAAAAAATAAATTGTCTATATATCTAGCTATTTTCGATAATTGGTATTACCTATTACCTATTACCTTTCCTCTGCACAAGCTAATAATCAAAAAAACTCAATAATAGAGATAAAAAAATGAACTGTAATTATGAGAATAGAATCATTAAAAATTAAAAAATATCGCTGTTTGCAAAATATTGAAATTAATAATATGCCAGCGTTTTGTGTCCTTGTGGGAGCGAATGGAACTGGAAAGAGTACTTTTTTTGATGTTTTTAGATTTTTACGAGATGCTTTAAAAAATAATGTTCGTCAAGCTTTGCAAGTTAGAGGTGGTTATAAAGAGGTTATTACCAGAGGACATGAAAATGAGGATATAGAATTTGAAATAAAATTTCGGATGAAAATCATAGATAAAGAAAGATTAGTGACTTATGTTTTAAAAATTGGACAAGAAAAAAATAGACCTGTAGTGAAACGAGAGATCTTACGTTATAAACGAGGTTCTTATGGTTCTCCTTTTCATTTTCTAGATTTTCAATACGGTCAAGGATATGCGATTCTTAATGAAGAAGATTTCGATAAACCTGATGAAGAACTACAAAGGGAAGAACAAACCTTAGAATCAAAAGATATTCTTGCGATTAAAGGATTAGGGCAATTTAAAAGATTTAAGGCTGCAAGTGCTTTTAGATTATTAATATAAAATTGGTACGTATCAGATTTTCATATTACTGATGCTAGAGGTATTAAAGATGCTGGTTATGCGGAACATTTATCAAAAACTGGAGATAACTTACCCCTAGTTGCTAAATTTTTATATGAAAGTTATCCAGATATTTTTAATACTGTTTTGGAAAAAATGAAACAAAGAGTTCCTGGTGTATCTCAAATAGAAGCTAAAAATACAGAAGATGGTCGCCTAATTTTGCGGTTTCAAGATAGTGCTTTTAAAGACCCTTTTATTGCTAGATATGTTTCAGATGGAACAATTAAGATGTTTGCTTATCTAGTATTATTATACGATCCTAATCCCCATCCTCTTCTATGTGTAGAAGAACCAGAAAATCAATTATATCCTTCTTTATTATCTGAACTAGCAGAAGAATTTGCTGCATATACTAGGAAAGAAGGGCAGGTTTTTGTGACGACTCATTCCCCAGATTTTATTAATGCTGTGGAGTTAGACAATATTTATTGGTTAGAAAAGAAATCGGGAATAACTAATATTTATAAAGCATCTGAGGACGAAATTCTGAAAGGCTTAGTAAAGGAAGGAGATTTCCCTGGTTATCTTTGGAAACAAGGATTATTTGGAGATGCTAATCCATAATGAGTTATTATTACCAAATTATTTTTCTTCTAGAGGAACCTTCTATGAAAGAGATGCTGAAAATATTATTACCAAAAATAATTCCTGACAAGATTACTTATAAATGTATTCCTCACGAGGGTAAGCAAGATTTAGAAAAGTCTATTCCTATAAAATTAAAAGCATTTCCCAAACAAACAAAATTTATTATTCTTCGAGATAAAGATAGTGGTGATTGCCTTAAAATTAAACAACAATTATTTCAGTTATGTCAAAAAGCAAATAGACCCGATACATTAATTAGAATTCCTTGTCATGAACTAGAGTCATGGTTTTTAGGAGATTTAGTTGCTGTGGAAAAGGGATTAAAAATTAAGTCGGGAAAATTAGCTAGATTACAACAGAAAGCAAAATATAGAAATCCAGACAATATTGGCTCTCCTAAACAAGAATTAAGAAAGATTGCACCAAATTATCAACCAATAACTGGAAGTAGAGCGATCGCAAAACATCTTAATCTATGTAGCAATAATTCTCAAAGCTTTCAGGTTTTTATTCAGGGTCTAAAAAAAATAATCAACGAGTTACAAGCAAATACCAACAAGTAATTCTGAGTTTTTTGAAATTTGAGAAATTGCGATCGCTGATTCTCCATACAGCATTCAGCAAAATTCTAGAGAATTGCTTAACTCTGAAGAGATTATGACCAATTTCCCCAACAATTTAGAAGGGAATTCTCACAGCTATAGTTTATGGCAGACAAAAAAAGAATTGGTATTCTCACCAGTGGTGGTGACTGTGCAGGTTTAAATGCAGTTATTCGAGCAGTTACTCGTTGTGCTATTAACGTCTATGATTGGGAAGTCTGGGGTATTTGTAAAGCAACTCACGGGTTAATGAGTCGTCCTCCCCAAGCCATTAAATTAGATGTTGCTAAAGTCGATCCTTTACTAACTATTGGGGGAACATTTCTGGGTACTACCAATAAAGGCGATCCTTTTGCTTTTCCCATGACGGATGGCTCATTATGCGATCGCTCTCAAGAAATTATCGAAGGTTATGATAAGTTGGGCTTAGATGCTTTGATTGGTATCGGGGGAGATGGTAGCCTAGCAATCTTACGTAAACTCGCCCAACAAGGAGGAATTAATTTAGTCGGAATTCCCAAAACCATTGATAATGACGTAGGAATTACAGAACGCTCTATCGGGTTTGATACAGCAGTTAATATTGCCACAGAAGCCATTGATCGCCTACATTTTACGGCTGCTAGTCACAGTAGAGTGATGATTGTGGAGGTTATGGGAAGAGACGCGGGACATATTGCACTGAATGCAGGGATTGCTGGAGGGGCGGATATTATTTTAATTCCTGAAATCCCTTATAAATTAGAAAAAGTTTGTGAGCATATCAAAAAAAGACAAGCTCAAGGACAAGATTATAGTATTGCGGTAGTGTCAGAAGCAGTGTGTACTGAATCAGGAGATTTAGTACAGCAAGGACATTTTGCTGACTGTCGTCTCGGGGGAATTGGTCAATATCTCTCAGAAAAGATTACCACTATGAGTGGTGCGGAAACTAGGGTGACAGTATTGGGACATACCCAACGAGGCGGTATTTCTTCTCCCTTAGATCGGATATTAGCTTCCGCTTTTGGAGTAGCAGCAGTAGAATTAATTGCTCAGGAAAAGTACGATCATATGGTGACATGGCAAGAGCGTTCAGTTAAAGCCGTACCTATAGCAGAAGCCATTAAGAATTATCGTGCTGTGGATCCTCAAGATACTTTAGTTAAAACTGCTAAAGGTTTAGGAATTTGTTTGGGAGATTAAGTTGATGGATGAAAAGCTAATTGCGTTCTTGTTGATGGTTAATGGTTGATGATTAATTACTGAATACTGATACCGAGTTTTGCACACCCTCTCGAACGTTTGATTTTTTGTGTTCTTCTTTGCGTACCCCCCTTAATAAGGGGGGTTAAGGGGGATCAAGGGGGGATCATATTATCCTATGACAACGCAACTTAGTCTGAATACTGAATACTGCTTACTGCTTACTAATTAAGGAAGTGAACTAAGGTGAAAAAATTAATTCGCGGTTTAGATGAGTTTCGCCATACCTATGTTCCTACTCATCAAGAACTCTTAACAGAACTTTCTCACGGTCAAAAGCCTAGAGTTTTGTTTATAACTTGCTCTGATTCTCGAATCGATCCCAATCTAATTACCAATGCTGATGTGGGAGAATTATTTGTGATTCGCAATGCAGGTAATATTATTCCTCCCTATGGTGCAGCTAATGGAGGGGAAGGAGGAACTTTAGAGTATGCAATTCATGCTCTAGATATTCAGCAAATCATAGTGTGTGGACATTCTCACTGTGGCGCAATGAAGGGACTACTGAAGCTAAATCAACTTCAAAAAGATATGCCCTTGGTTTATGATTGGCTCAAACACGCAGAATCAACACGCCGTCTGGTAACAGAAAATTATCTAAATTACTCAGACGAAGAATTAATCGAGATTTTAGTCGCAGAAAATGTTTTGATTCAGATTGCCAATCTTAAAACTTACCCAGTGATACAAGCAAAATTGCATCGGGGTCAACTACACATCTACGGCTGGATTTATCATCTAGAGACGGGAGAAGTTTTAGCGTATAACGAAACAAATCATACTTATGTATCTCCCCAAACTCAACTGTTACAAGAAAGTAACGAGAATTCAGGACTGAGTTATTCTAAGACTCATGCTCCCCCAGTAGCTTGTGAACTCCTACCAACTTCAGATTTATCCCTTCCAGAAGATACTAATCAATGGCGAGCTTTAGATCAAATCGCCCAAGTCCGCAGTAAATTAGACTTTTTACTCCAAATAAATCCTCAATCTCCCCAGGAAGCACAGAAGACAATGCGATCGCTGTGTGATATCTTTGAAACAGCCACCCAACAGGGGATGAGTCCAGGGGAGTTACAAGCTTATCACTATAGATTTGCCGAAAAAATCCAAATTTGGGCAAAGACGATCTACTCTCTGAAGGATTGACCTCAAATATGAGATTATAAGTAGGCTGTATCACTATCACCTTACTGTTTATGGATAGCACTACCGTATCTCAAGAAGAAATAGCTGCTGCGTTAGAAACTCCTGTGGATTTTAACTTTGAGCTTCCGGATCCTGAAGATGAAGCCATAGAAGAATTTGATTTTCAGCAGCAATTAGATGCGGTATGGCAAGTCTGCGATCGCTTCGATCTGCAAACCGATATTTGGCGCGGACGGATTCTAAGAGCAGTAAGGGATAGAGAAAAGAAGGGAGGAGAAGGTAGAGGCTCAGGATTTCTTAATTGGCTGAAAAATCGCGAAATTACTAAATCCCAAGCCTATGCCTTAATTCAACTGGCTAATAGTGCTGATACCCTGTTAGCCGAAGGACAATTAGACCCTAGTAGTATTAATAATTTCAGTAAACGGGCATTTGTGGAAACTGCTAAAGCTGATCCAGAAGTGCAAAAATTAGTGAGTGAAGCTGCTCAAAAAGGCGATCGCATTACTAGAAGGGAAGTGAAACAACTCTCTGATGAGTGGACGGCTATGACTTCAGAATTACTCCCTGAAGAAGTCAAGGAAAAAGCAGCAGCAGGTGCATTACCACCCCGTCATCTTGCTCCTTTGGTGCGAGAAATGGAGAAATTACCCGATCTTCACCTAGAAGGTATTAAAAAGGAAGTTTCAGATAGCCCTGATATTGATACAGTTAAGTTAATGACCTCAGAAGCCAAAAATCTCGCTAAATATCTTGATTCGTCTGCTCAAGTGCAAACTATTAGAGATGGTAATGTAGATATGGAATTGGCTCTAGAAGAAGCCATGCGCTTAGATTGTGTTAATACTGCTGCGGATTTAGTTAAGCAAGCTACTAACCTGGAACAGATTGTAGGAAAACTCTATACTACTTGGAAGCGAATGGGTAATGTCGCAGATCGCCTCTATGTAGAGACTGGCGCATCTAATCCTAATCTGCGATCGCTCCTTAACTGTTTGGAAAGTTTAACTAATGAAACAATCCAAGTAAAGTTAGATGATGGTGGAGAAAAAATAGTTAGGTTAAAGATAATTAGTGATGGGAATAATCGAGAATTTTGATTAATTTCTAGTCCTTAAATGACTTACTATAGCTTGCAATCCCAGAATGTAGCTGTTACTACCAAAGCCACTTATCTGACCAATTACAACTGGGGCAATGTAGGAATGATGGCGGAATTCTTCGCGACGATAAATGTTACTCAAATGCACTTCTACAGCAGGAATATTGACCCCCGAGAGAGCATCTCTTATAGCTACACTAGTGTGAGTATATGCTGCTGCATTGATTATAATTCCTTGGTGTTCTAGGGGAGCTTTGTGAATTGCATCTACTAAGTCCCCTTCATGGTTAAACTGCAAGCACGAAACTTGCACTTGCAGCTTATTTGCTTCCTCTGTTAAGGATTGGTTAATTCCTTCAAGAGTTACTGAGCCATAAACTTCAGGTTCTCTAGTTCCCAGGAGATTTAAGTTTGGCCCGTGTAGCACTAAAATACTAAGCCTAGACAATACTCAATTCTAAAATGAAATTTTATTAACGGTAATTACGATGACGAGGGTCTTTTACTGGTATAGGTATCAGTTCTGGCTCTGTTTCAGTTTCTGACCCTGCTAGGACTTCAATTAATTTCTGGGCCCACTCTTTCAGTTTTTCCAGTAGTTTTTCTAAATAGTCCATCGAATAGACGGCTCCTCTGTTTTAATTTACACTACTTATATTGGTTTTGCCTTATGGCTAAAAAAGCTCCTACTTGTATGTTTTAAATAGGTTAGACTTCTACTTATTTTTAGACGACATACCAAAAAAAACACTTAATAGGGGTGAATTTATGTTTTAGACTTACTATTTACAGTAGCACAAATTAGCAGTATGAACAGAATTTCTGTAGTGCTTTCGCCGAAATAAAGAGTTTTGCATCATCGAATGACTGTAATTTTGCCGATTCGGATAGGTATTGTTGCTTAACTTCTCATCTTAGGCATTAAGATTTATTGCACCGTAGCTTACCGAAACGATTAAAGTAGCAAGCTGAAATATGTGTTCGGTATTGAGATAGAGAGAGATTGCTCAATTTTTATATTCAGGAAGAAGTCAATGAAATTAGCTTATTGGATGTATGCAGGACCTGCTCATATTGGTACTCTTCGTGTTGCGAGTTCTTTTAAAAACGTCCATGCGATTATGCACGCTCCTTTAGGAGACGACTATTTTAATGTTATGCGCTCGATGTTGGAGCGAGAGAGAAACTTTACCCCTGTTACTGCCAGTGTGGTAGATCGTAAGGTATTAGCAAGGGGTTCACAAGAAAAAGTAGTGGATAACATCACTCGTAAGGATCGAGAAGAACATCCCGATCTCATTGTTTTAACTCCTACTTGTACTTCTAGTATTCTCCAAGAAGACTTACAAAACTTTGTAGATCGCGCTCGAATGGATACTCAGGGAGATGTCTTGTTAGCAGATGTCAACCATTATCGAGTTAATGAGTTACAAGCTGGCGATCGCACTTTACAACAAATCGTAGAGTTTTATTTAACTAAAGCCAAGAAAAAGAACGAATTACCCCAAGAGAAAACCTCTAAACCTTCAGTAAACATCATCGGTATTTCGACTTTGGGTTTTCATAATCAACATGACTGTACTGAACTAAAACGCCTGATGGCTGAGTTGGGAATTGAAGTTAATGAGGTAATTCCTGAAGGTGCATCAGTTCATAATCTCAAAAATCTAACTCGCGCTTGGTTTAACCTTGTTCCCTATCGTGAATTGGGTGTAATGACTGCTCAATATTTAGAAGCAGAATTTAATATGCCTTATGTGGATATTACTCCTATGGGTGTGGTAGAAACCGCAAGGTGTATTCGCAAAATTCAGCAGGTGATTAACGCTCAAGGAGCAACAGCAGACTATGAAGAATACATTAACAATCAAACTCTCTATGTTTCTCAAGCTGCTTGGTTTTCTCGCTCCATTGACTGTCAAAATTTAACAGGAAAAAAAGCAGTAGTCTTTGGTGACACCACCCACGCCATAGCTATGACTAAAATCTTGGCTCGTGAAATGGGTATCCGTGTTGTCTTAGCTGGAACTTACTGTAAATATGATGAAGATTATTTTAGAGAACAAGTAAGTGAATATTGCGATGAGATACTAATTAGCGATGATAACGGAGCAATTGGAGATGCGATCGCTAGAATTGAACCTGCTGCAATTTTTGGCACACAAATGGAACGTCATGTAGGAAAACGTCTCAGTATTCCTTGTGGTGTCATCGCAGCACCAATTCACATTCAAGATTTCCCCATTGGTTATAAACCTTTCCTCGGTTATGAAGGAACAAACCAAATTGCGGATTTAGTCTATAACTCGTTTACTTTAGGAATGGAAGATCATCTTTTAGAAATCTTTGGCGGACACGATACCAAAGAAGTTATTACTAAAAGCATCTCTGCTGATTCTGATTTGAATTGGGATAAAGAAGCTAAAGCCGAATTAAATAAAATTCCTGGTTTTGTTCGCGGTAAAGTGAAACGGAATACAGAAAAATTTGCTCGTGAAAGAGGCTTAAGTGAAATTACTCTTGAGGTAATGTACGCAGCCAAAGAATCTGTAGGAGCTTAGTTTTAACTTTCTTCCGTGAGAAGTCCCCCAGCTTGCTGGTGGGATGAATCACGGACAAGATTTATCGGTATATAGTTTTGAT
>JAAUYJ010207787.1_pt1 | contig 14576 bp, 12 predicted proteins | sample 7278031 | NCBI WGS metagenome assembly JAAUYJ01 (sample SAMN14350222, study PRJNA611818) | marine sediment metagenome | isolation source: surface marine sediment (1.8m) | place: French Polynesia: Moorea | collected 2018-08 | reverse complement strand
CATCGAAGTCGAAATCTTATTAAGTCCAGATTCATCTGCTCAAGTTGCCGGACTAACTTATGCAAAAGTCATCACAGAAATTCAATTATAATTATCATGAAAACTCCTTTATCTTGGCTACAATTAACCCATGAAAAAACCCGTTTATTGGTTGCCTTAGCAGGAATCACCTTTGCCGATGTTTTGATGTTTATGCAGTTGGGTTTTAGGGATGCTTTATTTGATAGTTCCGTCAGACTTCATGAAAGTTTAGACGGTGACATTTTTATGCTGAATTCTAAAACCGATACTTTAACAGGAATTAGAAGCTTTTCTCAACGTCGTTTATATGAAACATTAGGGGTGGATAAAATAGAAAGAGTTACCCCTATTTATATTGGTGTTTCTACTTGGAAAAATCCCATCGCTAGAAAAACTAGAAATATTTTAAATGTCGGTTTAAACCCAGATAAAAATGTGATTATGTTACCGAATGTCCAAGAAAATATCTCTGTTACTAAACAACAAGATGTGGTATTATATGATCGTTTAGCAAGGAAAGAATTTGGTCCTATACCTGAATTATTTGAGTCAGGAAAAACGGTTAAAACAGAAGTTGGAAATCGTCAGATAAAAGTCGGGGGACTCTTTTCAGTGGGGACTTCTTTCGGTGCAGATGGAACGATTATTACTAGCGATATTAATTTTTTACGCTTATTTCCTAACCGAAAAAAAGGGTTAATTGATATTGGTGTTATTAAATTAAAATCCGATGCTGATTTAGAAGAAAATATTGAGTTTTTAAGAAATAAATTTGACTATAAAGATATTACATTTTATTCTAAAGCGGAGTTTATTCAACATGAAAAAAAGTTCTGGAGAACTAGAACAGCGATCGGCTTTATTTTTACTCTGGGAACCATCATGGGTTTCGTGGTAGGAACTGTTATTGTTTATCAAATTTTATATACAGATGTCGCCGATCATTTACCTGAATATGCTACTTTAAAAGCGATGGGGTACACGGATTTTTACTTATTAACAGTTGTTTTTCAAGAGGCGATAATCTTAGGTTTGATTGGCTTTATTCCTGGTGTTTCTTTTTCAATGTTATTGTATTATAATGCAGCCAAAGCAACGGGTTTACCGATTATGATGGTAACATCAAGAGCCATTAGTGTTTTAATTTTAACCATTCTCATGTGTTGTATTTCTGGCATTATTGCAGTGGGTAAATTACGGGCTGCTGATCCGGCTGATATCTTTTAATCTTTTAAATCAATTATGGACAATAATACAGTTATTGAAATTAAAAAACTCGATCATTATTTTGGCAAAGGCGAGTTAAGAAAACAGATCCTTTTTAAGATTAATTTGACCTTACAAGCAGGAGAAGTGGTCATTTTAAAAGGTCCTTCTGGTTCAGGAAAAACCACTTTATTGACCTTAATGGGAGGGCTGCGATCGCCACAAAAGGGCAGTCTCAAAGTCTTCGGCAAAGAATTAGTTAAGGCTAAAAAACATCAATTAGTTAAAATCAGACGCAATATCGGTTATATTTTTCAATCCCATAACCTATTAGACTGTTTAACCGCTAGACAAAATGTAGCCATGTCTTTAGAACTACATCCTCAATATTCTAGGAGCGAAATTAAACAAAAAACTCAAGAAATCTTAGAAGCTGTGGGGTTAGGAGAAAGGAGCAATTATTATCCTCAAAACCTCTCTGGAGGACAAAAACAAAGAGTAGCGATCGCCCGTGCTTTAGTAAGTCACCCTAAAATGGTTTTAGCAGACGAACCCACCGCATCCCTTGATAGTAAATCAGGTCATGATGTGGTTAATATTATGCAGAAATTAGCCAAAGAACAAGGTTGTACCATTTTAATTGTTACCCATGATAACCGCATTTTAGATGTTGCCGATCGCATTGTAGAGTTAGAAGATGGTTATCTCAAACAGGCTCAAGTCAAGGTTAACTAGGTGGTAAATGAGCCGGAAGAACACTAATACAAGCAATCGCCATATACAGTAAAGCAAATCGCGTTTCAAAAATAGCGATCGCCTGAAACCTAGCTTGACGATACCAGTCTAAGACAAAATGGACTATACCAAATTTAATTAAAGCTACAGCAAAAGATAAAGCGGTAATTAATGATAAATAATCTAAACTGTACATTGCAGCCAAAACTAGCACTGATAGACCATGATAAATGATGCCTGGTTTCAATGATTGAGTTTTTTTCTTCCGTAGCTTGATAGTGTAAATAGCACTACTAAAAAATAAGGTGTTCAAAATCCACATCCCCATTGCTTCAACCGAGAGATTTCCTGTGGTTGCACCATAAGCCAAAGGTGCTGCCAGGGAAATAGCAGCAAAACTGATCATTTCGTTAGCAATGGACTTATGCTTTTGCTTAACCACAGCAATACCATCAGCAATCAAGGCTACTACCACTAAAGCGTAAATAGGTAACAAGATTGGCGAGTGAAACCCCAGCAAGATGGCTAAACTGAGCGCACTCATTCCATATATGCTTGCCCAAATTAAAAAACGAGGTTTCCAGCTTTTCCTTTGTTTCAGTTGCACCACATAAGGATGTTCCATCTGTAACGTTAAAAAAGCGCAGATCAAAGCCAAATTAGTCCATTGATTCCACTGCTGTGCCAAAGCAGCACCGGTCAAAAAAGAACCAAACAAGACCAAAAACACGCCCTGTTCCGGAGCCGATGTTGGACGACACCAAAGAAGAACTTGATCATATTTGTGGGACTCAGAACTGTTCGTGAGGAAGGGAAAGGAAGAGAGTGCCATGAAATCACAATTACTTTAATAATAAATATTCTCAATAGTATTACAACATAGCTTTACAGATTCACAAGACAATTTAAGCTTTTATTCGTTATCATGACCTCGTAAACTTCGTTTTTCCTTTGTCTTTGAGAACCCCAGCCATAATCAACAGGGAATATTTGTAAGCCCTTTATTGAAAATTAATTTTAATTATCTTAAATTAATAGATATATTAAAAATATCTTAAATATCTAATTTCTTCACAGTTGAGGTAGTTCAAGATCATGAGACTAGAAACATTTCCAGTCATTAGAGAAATCCTTAGAAACTATCATCATACACGGGCAATGATTGAGTATATTGACGGAAAAATCCCTATTTTGCCGAGATTTACTGATGCTGATGATTTTCACTATTTTTTAGCAAAATGCTGTGTTTCCCAGACAGAAACGGAAATGTTGCAGAAAATTGCTCCAAAAAGGGTTGAAGTGATCAAAATAACGGACTTGGATCAATTTTTACCCTCAACCCAAAGCTTACTCAATCAATTTCATCAAAGATATCACTAAAAAAATTCCCCTGGTAACAGGGGAATCTTAAAGCAAGAGGATTGGATTAAAAAAAAGGTAAATTACTTAATATTAAGCAATTACAGAGCAAATTCTATTTTTATTTGAGAAACCCAGGTTTTAATACGATCTTCTGTTAAGTCTGACTCATTATCTTCATCCAGTGCTAACCCGACAAACTTACCGTTTTTCACTGCTTTAGACTCGTTATAGTCGTAACCATCAACGGGCCAATGACCAATGGTTTTTCCTCCTTGCTCACTAATTTTTTCTTCCAGCATACCCATCGCATCCTGAAAGTTATCCCCATAACCGACTTGATCTCCTGTGCCAAAATAAGCGACTTTTTTGCCACTAAAATCAATGTCATCTAAATCATCATAAATACCTTCCCAGTCACTTTGTAACTCTCCCATGTTCCAGGTAGGACAACCGATGATCAGACAATCATACTTTTCCAAGTCTGCGGCCTCGCAATTAGAAATATCCATTAATTCTGCCACGTCATCACCACCTAGTTCAGATTGAATCATCTCTGCGGCAGTTTCAGTTTTTCCCGTTTCTGTCCCGTAAAATAGACCGATCTTACTCATGTTTTTCTCCCTGCATTATTGATAATATTTTGCAGTAAATTCCTGGGATCTAATTTAAAATAATTGTTAATAAGTGTCAACACCTTGTTCTGGGTTTTACTGATCTTTGATTGGTTCTTTAACCCTCAACATAGACCAATTTACCTTATAAAATTGTTATTACATGAAAATAAAAGCTTATAAAGCTATATATACTTATTATTGTACATTTATATTTTTTTTACTCTGCTTAACTTGATATAAATGCTTTGTTAATATGATTATTTACTTTCTAAAGCGGATTTGGGAGAACACCGAGATCAGGTTACCTTAAAGTTTTTTTTAGGATTTTTTAAAACAATTAATGCTAATTTATAGCAAGAAAATTCAGAAATCTTAATGAGATAGACCCCTTCTCTGTCCTCAATCAATACGACTCAGTTCTTAATGTTTTCTTAATTCAATGCTTAAGCTCCGTCTCCAGCAATCGTTCTAGAATTAAATTAGAGTAATTAGTAGGTTTTCTCAACTGCTGTTAATAACCTTTAATTAACTAACTCGAAAATTTGCGATTTATTGCGGTAAATTGCCTTTTTTATCAAAAAGATAAATTAAGGCAAGGTTAAAAAACAATAATGTTTCTAAAATCTTATTGCAAAGGAGATCTATATGGACTGGAAAGTTAATGACAATAGTGATCCTCCCCGTCGTCGGCGGAGGGGTTGGGGTTTTGACTTTTTTAACGACTCTAGAGAAAGTCAAGAAGATAACCAGAAACTAGCAGAAACCTTTAAAAATAGTGATTCTTACCCTCTTTCCCAAACCCATGTGGGACAATCAGTCTGGATCGTTGGTTTTGTGGGACATGGGGGCATGAGTCGACTGTTGGGGATGGGATTAACCCCTGGAAACCAAGTTCAAGTAATTAGCGCACAACCCAGTGGCTCGGTGCTTGTAGCGATTCAAGATAATCGCATCGGAGTGGGTGCAGGGATGGCGCAGAAAATTTTAGTCAGTAATGAACAACTTAAAAAAGGAGACAACATGAACACTCAAACCCAGACATTGTTACGAGAAATGCCAGAAGGCACTAAGGGCCGAGTGGTGGCTTATAACCAAGTGCTGCGGGGTTACAAGAAAAAACTCCTATCTATGGGCATGACCCCTGGTGTTGAGTTTACCATCATTCGGATTGCACCCCTCGGCGATCCCGTAGAAATTCTCGTTAGAGACTTTCATCTCAGTCTTCGTAAAGAAGAAGCCGATGCCTTAGTAGTGGAAAAACTCTAAATGCGTCGAAAAACCCAAGTTTTCAGATTTAATCATTAACAAGGATGCTAAAACCTATTATCGCCCTCATTGGTAATCCCAATTGTGGAAAAACCACACTTTTTAACGCCCTAACTGGAGCAAACCAACGCACAGGGAACTGGCCAGGAGTCACCGTAGACAGGAAAGAAGGCCAGTTTCGCTACGAAGACCAAGAAATGACCCTGGTTGACTTGCCAGGGGTTTATTCTTTGGATGTAGAAGACGGAACCACCGGAATGGATGAACTGGTAGCTAGAGATTACCTGCTTTCAGGAGAAGCGGACCTGGTTATCAATATTGTCGATGGTTCCAACTTAGAGCGTAACCTCTATTTAACCACCCAACTTATGGAAATGAGGCTACCGATGGTTATCGCCCTCAATATGATGGACGTAGCCAAAGATAGAGGCATTTCTATCAACGCCGAACTCCTGCGAAAACGGTTGGGATGTCATGTCATCCCCATGAACGCAGCCAAAGAAGACGGAGTAGAAGACCTCTTACATATTATTGGGGCCATGGTTAAAAATATCAATCAGACCCCCAGTTATGTTGCTTATCCTGCGGTGATTGAAGATGCCCTAGGGGAATTAGTTCCTTATATTACCGAAAATACCACCAACCGTATTGTTGAACCCCGTTGGACTGCTTTAAATCTTCTGCAATATGAAGATCGAATCGTTCCAGAATTACAAGGCAATGAACTATTAAATATAGTGGTCAAACATCGCCGTCAAATTCATCAAGTATTGGGGGAAGATATTGATATTATTATTGCCGACAGTCGTTATGGGTTCATTCGTCAAGTCACCCAAGGGGCCACGGAACGTAGGGGAGAAGTAAGTAATACCGCTTCCGATCGCTTGGATCAGATTGTCCTTAACCGTTGGTTAGGTATTCCTATTTTCCTGGCGGTGATGTATACCATGTTCCTCTTTACTATCAATGTCAGTGCTGCCTTTATTGACTTCTTTGACATTGCAGCCGGCACTATTTTTGTCGATGGTTTCGCTAATTTATTACAAGGAATAGGAACCCCAGGATGGTTAATTGCCTTATTAGCAGATGGTGCCGGTGGCGGGATTCAAACTGTAGCCACCTTTATTCCTGTAATCGGCTTTATGTTCCTTTTCCTCTCCATCTTAGAAGATTCTGGGTACATGGCCAGAGCCGCCTTTGTTATGGACCGTTTAATGCGGTTTGTGGGCTTACCTGGAAAATCTTTTGTTCCGATGTTAGTAGGATTTGGCTGTAATGTGCCAGCAATCATGGCCACACGGACGTTAGAAAGTTCCAGGGATCGTCTGATGACCATTATGATGAACCCGTTTATGTCTTGTGGTGCCAGACTTCCTGTCTATGCCTTGTTTGCTGCGGCCTTTTTCCCTATTGGGGGACAAAATATTGTCTTTGGACTCTATTTATTGGGCATTGTAGCAGCCATTTTCACAGGGATGGTGATGAAAAATACCATCTTGAAAGGGGAAGTGAGTCATTTTGTCATGGAATTACCCCCTTATCACCTACCTCGTGTTAAAGGGGTTTTAATTCGTACTTGGGAACGTTTAAAAGCCTTTTTATGGAAAGCTGGCCGAGTCATTGTTTTGATGGTAATGATTTTAGGAATGTTAAACTCTATTGGCATGGATGGTTCTTTTGGTAACCAAGACAGTGAGCGATCGGTTTTGAGTAGTACCAGTCGTGCGGTGACTCCTGTTTTTGCACCTATGGGAATTGAACAAGACAACTGGCCTGCAACGGTGGGCATTTTTACAGGGGTTTTTGCAAAAGAAGCGATGGTGGGAACCTTGGACTCCATTTATGGACAATTAGCTAAAGAAGATAACCCCGAAGCAGTGGAAGAAGAAGGGTTTAGCTTCTGGGGAGGTATTGGTGAAGCCTTTGCCAGTGTTCCTGCTAATTTAGCAGATTTACCTAATCAATTGCTCGATCCTCTGGGTTTAAATGTTGGGGACACTAGCAATGTTGAAACGGCATCCGAGGAACAAGAAGTGCAGTTAGGTACGTTTGGGGCAATGGTGAAGCGGTTTAACGGTAAAGTGGGAGCGTTTGCTTATTTACTGTTTGTCTTACTTTATTTCCCCTGTGTTTCAGCTACTGCTGCGGTTTATAGGGAAACCAATGCAGGTTGGACATTATTTGTAGCTTTATGGACTACAGGGTTAGCTTATATTGTAGCCACTGTGTTCTATCAAGCCTTGACTTTAGCAGAACATCCTATCTTTTCTATTAGTTGGATCATTGGTTCAGTTGTGGTGGTAGCAGCAACTTTAACTATGATGAAATCAGCCAAACCTATTGGTAGCAAAGCCCAACAACCTTTAATACAACCAGAAATGGTAACTGAAAATTCAGAAGTTGAAATGAGTAGTCGCTCTTAAATAACCGTAGGGTGGGTTAGGTTTCATGGAGTGCAAGCATCCTGCTTGCTATTTTTCTAGCTTGCTATTTTTCTAGCTAGTGAGCAAGATGCTCACATTCCTATTGCCTCATTTTAGTCAAGTAGGGTGGGTTAGACGGCAATAATTTTGAGACAATAAACAAAGAACTAAAAATCCGTCGTAACCCACCATTTTTTTAGCTATTTTCAAGTTTGTTACTAAAAAAATTAAAGTAAACTTTAAACACCTTTAAGAATATCTATCGACAACAAAAATGACAACCAACAAATCTGATTTTCAGCAAATTTATAATACTTTAAAAATTAATCTAGAAAATTTAAAATCAAAATATGAAGTCAAAACTTTAGGAGTATTTGGTTCTTTTGTGAGAGGAGAAGCAACAGAGAATAGTGATTTAGATTTATTGGTAGAATTTCAAGGAGATGTAACTTTTGATAATTATATGGACTTAAAATTTTTACTTGAGGATTTATTTAAGCGCAAAATTGATTTAGTGATCAAAGAAGATATAAAACCCCAGATTCGAGAACGTATTTTAGAGGAAACAGTTTATGTCTCGTGATCTTAAACTTTATCTTACTGATATTTTAAATAGTATTCAAAAAATTCAAAATTATACGAAGGATATAAACTATGATGATTTGCTAGAAGATAATAAAACTTTTGATGCAGTCGTCCATAATTTACAAATTATTGGCGAAGCAACTAAACAAATTCCTGATAAAATTAGACAAAAGTATCCTGAGACTGATTGGCGAAAAATTGCCGGTTTAAGAGATATTATTGCTCATGCTTACTTTACGGTTAACCCTAAAATTGTTTGGGATATCATAACAACAAAAATTAAACCACTTTATAAGACTATTAAATTGATTTTAGAACATGAAATTGAATAACGTAACTTTCTCATTGAAAAATTGGACTTATATAAGAATTTTTAATATTTTTTTAATCCAAGAGTTTAAGCTATTATCAACCAATATATATATAATTATAAAAGGGATTAGTTAAAAAATATTCTCAAATAACGCTTAATTAATTGCTGAAAATCACAGTATTTTCTGAAGAAAAGTTTTAAAGCCATGATTTTAACCGACATTCAAACTTACTTAAAGACATATAAAAAAGCATCTTTATCTGAATTAGCCCTTCATTTTCGCATAGAAGCTGATGCGTTACGCCCTTTACTAAACAAATTAATTCGTAAAAAAAGAATTCGTCTCATGTCAGGCAAAAAATGTAAAAGTTGCTGTGATTGTCCCCCAGAAACCATTGAATTTTATGAATGGGTGACTTAAATTGTTAATTATTATTGAACATTAAATCTGAGAAAAATGTTACCGACAATAACTCCAGAAAAAATCGATTGGCAAGTTGGTTCATCGGTTGCCTTGAGAGAATTTAATCAAACGCTACAATAATTTATTTTTTCCGCTCTGTTTTTCTACCATCTACTGCCATGACTCAACTTCCTTTAATTAGAATTTCCCCCAAATATGCCCAAGCTTATGCCACTGTAACCTGTGCTATTTTAGTAATACTTGGTGTCATCTCTTTTCATTTTAATTGGGTTGCTGTAGGAATATTTATATTGACAGCAGCTTATGTCATTGGAGGTTATGAAAGCACCAAAGACGGAATAACCACCCTTTGGCAAGAAAAAGAGTTAGATGTAGATTTGTTGATGATTGTCGCTGCTTTAGGGGCTGCGGGTTTAGGGTTATGGCGACAGGAATATCATTTAATTGTTGATGGAGGGATCTTAATTCTTATTTTTGCCATCAGTGGTGCCTTAGAAAGCTTTGCTATGGAACGCACGGAACGCAATATTCAATCTTTAATGGCAGTAACGCCGGACACAGCTAGAGTAATAGATAAAGATGGGGAAAAAAATATTGCCATCTCCCAGTTAAAAGTAGCAGATAAGGTATTAGTTAAACCTGGAGAAATGATCCCCACTGATGGCATTATTATCGAAGGAGAAAGCACCGTTGATCAAGCTTCCATTACAGGAGAATCGGTTCCTGTGGATAAAATGATGGGTGATGAAGTTTTTGCAGGAACACTTAATGGGAATGGTGTCTTAAAACTAAGGGTAGATCAACCGCCAGAAAGTAGCCTTATTCAAAGAGTCATTCGTTTAGTTGAACAGGCCCAAACTCAAGCCCCTCCTTCTCAGGAATTTGTAGAACGTTTTGAGAGAGGATATTCTAAAGTTATTGTCTGTTTAGCCATACTTTTAACCATTTTACCCCCTTTTATCTTGGGTTGGGACTGGGAAACTACCATTTATCGGATGCTGATTTTTTTAGTGGTGGCTTCTCCTTGTGCTTTGATGGCCTCAATTATGCCAACCTTGTTATCAGGGATTGCTAAAGGTGCGAAACAGGGTATTTTGTTTAAAAATGGGGCGCAGTTAGAGAAAATGGGAAGAGTAAAAGCGATCGCCTTTGATAAAACGGGAACCTTAACCCTGGGACATTTGGAAGTGGTGGATATTATTCCTGTCGGGCAACTCTCAAAGGAGAGTGTCTTAAGATTAGCTGCAGCCGTTGAGTCAGGTTCAGAACACCCTATTGGTGACGCTATTGTAGAAGCCACAAAAACCACTAATCTATCCTGGGAAACTGCTGTAAATATACAAGCCAAAACCGGTCAAGGTATTGTAGGAGAGATAGACGGAAAACGAGTTACAGTGGGCAAACCCATAACTAAAGTTGAGTCTGAAGTATTGAATAAAGCCAGTGATAGGTTAGAAAATGAAGGTAAAACCGTTGTTTGGGTTAGTGTAGATAAAGAGGTAATGGGTATTATTGCTGTGGCCGATACCATTAAACCAGAAGCTCATCAGGCGATCGCTAACTTGAAAAAATTGGGCATCCAAGCAACGGCGATGGTGACAGGAGATAATCAACGTACAGCCCAAAGTGTGGGGGAAATGCTAGATTTAGATCGAGTTCATGCCCAATTATTGCCCGAAGATAAACTAGCTGTTATTGGTCAACTAGAGCAACAATATCAAACAGTAGCTATGGTGGGAGATGGGATCAATGATGCTCCCGCTTTAGCAGCAGCGACAGTGGGAATAGCTATGGGAACCAGTGGCACAGATGTTGCCCTAGAAAGTGCCGATATTGTTTTAATGTCGGACAATTTAGTTAAATTATCTCAAGCTATGGAATTAGGTCGTCGTGCCAATAGTATTATTAAACAAAATATTACCTTTGCTCTGTTCTTTATCTTTTTACTATTAATCGCTAATTTATTAGGTAGTATTAATTTGCCCTTGGGAGTCATCGGCCATGAGGGTTCAACCTTATTGGTAACTTTGAATGGTTTGCGTTTGTTGAGATGATGGGGAAAAGTTTGTCAGAGAGGCGATCGCAATAATAGAAGAGTTTTTTTGTGATATAGTCGTTTCAAATAAGTTTGAGACAGAGTAGTGTGAGCATCCTGCTCACTATAATTAATCAACTCACTATACTAACCTGCTCACTATATTAATCAACTCACTATACTAACCAATTCACTATATTAATCAATCCACTATACTAACCAATTCACTATAATTAATCAATCCACTATACTAACCAATTCACTATAATTAATCAACTCACTATATTAATCAACTCACTATACTAACCTGCTCACTATATTAATCAATCCACTATACTAACCAATCCACTATACTAACCAATTCACTATATTAATCAACTCACTATACTAACCAATTCACTATATTAATCAACTCACTATATTAATCAATCCACTATACTAACCAATTCACTATATTAATCAACTCACTATATTAATCAATCCACTATACTAACCAATATTAAGCATTTGACCACCATAGACTCTTGTTTTTACTTCATTGTTTTAGTGATAAAGGCAATATTTAGATTAAAAAAATATACAGAAATTAGAAACGCTATCATTAAACTAAGAATTTGAAACTTTCAGTTAAAGCCATGCAATTAACCTTAGAACAAATCATCTTACATCCTGGTCAACAACTACTTTTAAAAGAGCTTGACTGGAAACAATTTGAAACAATACTATCAGAATTAGGAGAAAGTCGTTGTTCCCGATTATCCTACAGTAACGGGGTATTAGAAATTATGGTACCTTTACCCGAACATGAAAAGGATAAAGAAATAATTAGTGATATGGTTAAACTTCTCCTAGACGCAGTCAACATTAATTTTGAATCGCTAGGATCAACGACATTTAAAAATGAACGTATGAATCAAGCAGTTGAACCTGATGCTTGTTTTTATATTGAAAACTATCAAGCCATTATTGGTAAAAATAGACTGAATTTAGACATTGAGCCTCCACCCGATTTAGTGATAGACATTGATATTACTTCCCGTACTCGTTTAGATAACTATCGACTTTTAGGAGTTCGGGAACTTTGGCGTTATACTCAAAATGGTTTACAGATTAATTTATTGCAAGAAGGAGAATATCTTGAGTTTTTAAGCAGTCCAAACTTTCCCAATATTCCTATTATTGAATTAATTAATCAAACTATTGAACAAAGTCAAAAACTAGGTAGAAGTGAGGCGATAAGAAACTTTAAAAATTGGCTTCAGGAAAATATTGGTCTTCTTTTGTCTTAATTCAAAATTGGCTTTAACCCAAAAATATTGGTTTCAAGCCTCTAATTTAAGGTCTATATGTTTCCCTATAATACATTCTACATTCTGAGTAAAAAGTATAACAGACTACATATTCATAATTGTGGGTTACGGCACAGATAAAAACTTAGGATGTTTTCATCAAAATTAACCCCGCTCCCAACCCACCCTACCATCGGGTAATATTTTCTTATCAGCATGACTACGGGAAAGGCAAAGTCTAATTAGGGGGATTCAATACGGAACTTCTCTAACCCTACTAACGTCAGCAAAAGCATCTAGAATTAATTTCCATTAGTTCTTGTCAACTAATTTGAGGTTAATTATTAAACTTGCTAACCGGCCACAAGTTGACAAATTCTCAACTTGTCCTTAATATTTTACGGATGCCATCATTAGCCTTAACCCAAGAATTAATTGATTCTGTCAACCAAGGCCAAACGATAAAAAAAGTTATTAATTAGTATCTTATGAAAGTCCTGATTGCTGATTTCGATTTATTTAGTAAGGTTGGCGGTGGTCAAACCTTTTATCGCAGTATTATTAAAAAAAATCCTCAAATTGAATTCTATTATATTGCTGAAAAAGAACCTTTAAATACCCCTAGACCTGCTAACGCAACGGCTCTTCCCTACAAAGAGCAATTCTTGATTAGTGACTTTAAAAACTTTTTTGAAGTTACTCCTCCGAAATGGGTAGAACGAGCTTTTGCCATGGCCAGTAACATTGCCGCTTCTGCTGAAAATCAACAATTTGATATGATTGATACCCCAGACTATGAACAATGGGGAATCTTTTTGCGACCAGCTTTGAAACAATATGGGGTCAAATTCGACCGTATTGCTCTATCAATGCACGGTAAAATATCTAAAACACTGAGCTTAGATTGGTTTGACTGGGGACAGGCTAATATTCCTTTGGATCTGCAAGAAAAAATGCAGTACAAAGTAGTAGATATTCGCTACGGAATTAGTAAAAGTTATCTCGATGAGTGGCGAGAAGATATTAAAGAGTTTGATAGTTATTATTATAATCCGCTTCACTTTTTCGACCTCCCTAGACCTACTCAGTGCCTACCTTCTGTGAAGCCTCCAACCCTTAACTTTATTGGTAGAACTGAAAAGAGAAAAGGTCCTGATACTTTTATTGATTTAGTTTGGTGGTTGCCCGAAAATAGCTACAGCCAAGCACAGATTATTGGGCCTCATAGTTACAATTATAATAATATCAAATCCTCTGAAATTTATCTGCGAGAAATGATGCAGAATCGTCAGAGTAATTTAGTGATACGTCCCCCTATGAAACGGGAAGAGTTGACAGAATTATTTGCCAGTAAATCCCTAACTTTTCTCCCATCTAGATACGATACACTAAATTTAGTTGCCCTAGAATCTTTATTTTCCGGTTGTCCTACTGCCGTAGGAAATGGTGCAGGAGTGTGTCGTTTTCTAGAAGAAAGCTTTACAGAAGTTCCCTTTATTAAGATTGATATTGATGATATTTATGCCTGTCTTCCTGATATTCACAATGTCTTAGATAATTACGAAGATTATCGACAACATTTGCTTAATAAGTTGTCTAGTTCAAGTCTAGAAGTGAATGATCCAGTTCTAGAAGATATCTATAATGGTTCCAAGGCATCTCACCAAGAAAGTCAAGAAGAATTAGCCCAATGGTATAGTCAACTATGGTCTTATTGGCAGTCTTGTCAAACTGGTTTTAGTCTCTCGAAACTACCTGGAGTTAAACCCGTTAAAAAACAAATAAAAGGCCAAATTAAACCAACTTATAAACAACTTAAAAAGACCTTAGCAGAAACAAAAGAAAAGATAAGAAGACCCCTAGAAGAAACGAAAACAGCCCAAACATTAAAATCTTTTCAGTTATTTGAACGCTATAAATATACATTCAATGCTTCAGAATTAAACCGAAAAGATTTAAGTAATAAAGTCAAAGAATGCTGGAAACTCGCCTCAGCTTTTGGCTCAGAAGAACAAGGATGGCGCGATAAACTCAAAAATGGCTACCGTATTGATAGAGTTAGAGCCTGGCGTGAAATTGCCCGTTTAGAAGAGTTACGGGGCAATGACTTAGTGGCAGCTACCTACAAACTCAGAGGGTTGCGTCTCTTAGACGGCGATCGCTTTGGAGACTTACCTTATATCTTGAGAACTATACAGGATAAAGGTTTTATTCGTGAGGCTCAGGTAGCTGAAGCCATGTATGGTAAAACAGGGCAACGGGAAGAATTATGTTACGATTTCATTGAAAAAGCCCGTCAAGAT
>JAAUYJ010014167.1_pt1 | contig 14586 bp, 23 predicted proteins | sample 7278031 | NCBI WGS metagenome assembly JAAUYJ01 (sample SAMN14350222, study PRJNA611818) | marine sediment metagenome | isolation source: surface marine sediment (1.8m) | place: French Polynesia: Moorea | collected 2018-08 | reverse complement strand
GAAGATCACCTCCCTTCCCCAACCCATACGGTAGTAAAAGAAAATGATGCCACCCCCCCTCTCCATATTGCCCCTAGTTGACAGAAAAGAAACTAGAAAGCCAAAAGAAGAGGAGTGATTGTTTCTCCACGCAATGGGGCGAGACGAATCTCCTCCCAACTTCTCCATTTCCATCCCCTCGATTTTCCTTCGGGCTTCTCTTCCTTATACTTTCGGCTTTGGGGAAGTGGAGGAAGAGGAGGATCGGGGATGTGGAGACGGCGGCGTTGGTGGGGGGGAATTAGGGAGAGGGGAAAGGAGAAAACTTCTTTCGAAGGAGAGGAAAAATGGAGCTTCTCTCCCCCTCCTCACCCATCCACCCTCCTTCCATGCCTCCCCTCCCTCCATCGCCTCCTTCTTTCCCTCCCCCCCTCCAGCCTGAGGTTGAATTATTTAGCCATCTCGCCCGGGCGTGTAAATCTTCTGGAGGAGAGGGGTGGAGAAAGAGAGGGAGGAGGAGGAGGAGGCCCTCCTCCCTCCTTTCTTCACTACCACTCTTCTCCTTTCTCCCCCTCCTCCTCTTTCCACACTCCGCTTTTTCTTCATCGCCTCTCCCGCCCCTCTCGAAATAGCCCCGTGTTGTCTTACTACTACTTCTACTACTACTTTCTCCTCCGTTTATTTGCTGCGTGGCACTCAGGGCTTCGGAAGAGGCATTTCAAGAAGGGTTTCTGCCAAAAAGAACCACAATGCCTCAATCTTTAAAAATCCACGCAAAAGCAAGGTCGGTCGAGATGAGGGACCTTCCCGGTTTTTTTCTTCCGTTTCCGGTTTCCCGTTTCTCGATGCCTCGCCCATCCATCTTGTTTTTCTCGCGCGCTTGGCTGATGACGAAAAAGAGGAGGCGGCGGCAGGAAATGAGAAGTCTGCTTTAGTTCAGCTCGGCTGAGAGGGAGAAAAAACTGCGCTAAAAGAGAGAGAGAGCCGTTTTGCCGTACCATCATCTCCCAAAAGATTTGGAAGAGAAAAGTAATATAAAATAGTACCACTGCTGCCACTGTGGAGCCTCCCGAAGAAAAGGAATACTTACTACTGGCGTAGTATAGTGTCCGTCCCTGGAGAGAGAAGAGAGAGAGTGGGAGGAGAAACTGCTTTGCCTGCGCCGACGCGCTATGCAGATGTCTTATACTCCCATCTTCCTCCCCCCCCCCCCCCTCTTTTCCTCTTGAGCATTTCCCTTTTGATCCTTAAAGAGGACGATGAAAAAGTTTTTCCCTCCTTGCCAAGTGGAAGGGATCGAGGCAGGCAGGGCGGGCGGAGAGTGAAACTCGGGATTCGAAATCGCCAATTTCGCCTGTGCACGCTTTTTTATTAGAAAGCTCCTCCTCTCCCTCCCCTTTCCAAGGCCAAATCAATCCGGCTTATCGCGCATCTCGCGTCGTCCCCCCTTTTTTGTTGTCCCTCGTAAAACTTTTTTGTGGCGAAATCAGGACAAGTTTCGCTGGAAAAAATGCTGATGGAGCGGGCTTTCTCCCGGAAGAGGAACGGCGGAAAAACTTTTGACGGAAGAGGACTCTCCCCGGGACACAAAGACGTACGATGCATGCCAATCGAGATTTCCCCTTTCTTCTTTTTGCATAGATGGAACCTTCGGGGTATCATATTTATATCTTCCTTTTCTTTCCTCCCTCACGATCGTTTGACATGGGCAGGCCAGTAGAAATGTCCCAAGGGGGTTGCTAGCTCGGCTTGGTTCCTTTTCTCTCCATCGACCAGGCTAACTTTGCTCGCCCTTCGGAGGGAGGGACTTCAAAGGCCCGCCAGGGGCGAGGACGAAAGGGGCCGATGCCAAAGGAACTTGAAGAAGTGGAGGCCAATCTCTCGGAAAAGGAGGGGGTGAAATTGGCGGGACAAAAAAATGGGGAGGAAATGGGCTCTTTCGACGGTCGTGAAATTTCGATATCCCGCAGAGAAAGTGTTTCTCCTCTCTTCTCCTACCTGCGCCCCAGTCCCCGCACGAGCGCCCCTGTCCTGACGCAGCAGCGGCCGCAGCACCTGGTGCACCGTTGAGACCTCGTCGCCTGCTCCCTCCTCCGCCGGTCGACGTCTCGGCGGCCCCGGCTCTTCTTCCTCCTGCTCCTGCAGCCGAGGGTGCCCGCCGGCGACCCTGACCCGGCGGACCCGGAGGCCCCGGACCCGGAGGCCGGGTCCACCAGCACCTCCACCGTTTCTATCACGGCCGCCTCCGCCTCGCCGCACGGGGAGGGCGGCATCCGCGCGGGCGGCGGCGGAGGGTGGAGCAGGTTCGTCGGGGCGGAGACCATCCCGACGGGCACCGCCGCCGGAGGCGGAGGGGGAGGCACGGGGGACTCCGCCAGGAGGGCGGCCCGGCGCCGCTGCTCGTGTGGGGTCAGGGGAGGGGGCAGGCGGGCGAGGAAACTGAAGGGGAAAACGGCAACGTCATTTGTTTCTCCCATTATCAGTCACAACTACCAGGCATATCATTACCCTGCCGCTGCGTCGTCCCCCTGCATCCCGCTGCCGCCGCTGCCGTCCGACCCCACGACCGACGGAGAATTGGCTTCCACCACCACCTCGTCCCTGAAGCGAACGCAGTCGCCGTTCGGAGGGGGAGGGAGAGGGCCGGCCGGGTGATGCTGGGAAAAGGCCACCGGAGGGAGGGGGATGGTGGAGGGGCCTCCCCCGTTGCCTCTGCCTCCGCCTCCAGGCTGTTGGTGATGTTGCTGGGGTCCGCCTCCGCCGGAGGCTCCAGGCCTCATCGGAGGCGGGGGGAGTCTGGAAAAGCAAACATCACATTCCAGAGTGGAAGCGGCGGAAGTGCTTCATCGAGTATTCATGAAAATTAATGTTGGTAGCGTAGGGAGGGAGGCCCCTCCTGCAGTTTCCCTTTTGGTAGGAACGGTGCAGTGGCACTCTGAATGATTAAAGAAGACGTGTCTGGCGCGAGCGTGGTGGATAGAAGTAGGTTCCCGAAAGCTGTTCCTCTTACCTGTCCATTTCGTCCGAGTGAGGTTCTCTCCCCTTTCTCCGCCTCTCTCTCTCTCTCACGATGTTCGGAGATCCTCCTCCTTTTCCAGCGGCGTCCTCAACCACTTCCTTCCCCCTTTGCGCTGTTGCGGCCGTGAGAGTGGAGCGGCCTCCAAATAGCCTCCCATTTCTGCCACTACCTCCGGAAGGAGGAAGGGCCTCCTCCTTCCTGCTCCGGCCTCCTCCTCCCGGTTAAAAAAGAATCCATTCCCCCGCCTCCTCTCTGCGTGTATCCCTTTGACCCTTAATTTGCCGGGCGGTCAGCGAGAGGAGGAGGAAGGGAAGCAAGATGTTGTTGGGCCGTTGGGTACAGTACAGTAGTAGTTTGAGATGGCGGCAGTTGTGGATCCCTTCGCTTCTTTGCTTCCCTGTGGAGAAAGAGAAGAAAATGGTGGCGGTTAGGTTAGGGTCCGCGAAAGTGAGGGAAGAACGCAAAAAGAAGTCCAGAAACAGACCGGCGGAGATTTAAGCAGCAGAAGGGAATGGTGTACACAGCTCTAAGAGGGAGGAGATGCAGCGATGTCCCCCCCTTTCGGACGTCATACATGGGGTTCCATCATAAAGCGAAAAAACTTCCTCGTCCAAAAAGTTTTGTGTACTTATAGGCCTACTAGTCCATTGAGTGAGTGACCTTGACGATATTTCCGGGTGCGCTGGAATAAATATTTAAAGTATTTACTATTATCGGCCAATAGATTCGTATGTTTTCCCCCTTCCTCGTTCCCCACTCTTTGGGTCCTCCGCTTCTTCCTTCTTCCATCCCCTCTGTTCCTCTGGCCTGCCCCCTCAGGCACCTTTTGTGCCAGAATTGACTGTGTCTATAGCAACAACAACTCAATGGGCCGGAGGGGGAAGAGACCAGAAGAGGGGAGGGGCGGAGGGGGATATCGCCAAAAGCAGCCTTCTCCTCTTGGGCGAGAGATGCCTTTGTCCGAAGAAGAAGAAAAAAGCCCATGGTCGGGAGAGGGGGAGGGAAGGAGGGAGAGAGTGTGGGGGTGTAGGACTACTATAGGGGAGGGAAGGAGGGGGCTTCGGGCTTTGAGGACTGACAGACCCGATCCCCCGCCCGCCCGCCCACAGTGTAAGAGTCAGTCCAAAGCGACCAATACACAGCCTGGGGAGGGAGGGGGGAAGAGGAAGTGGCCTGGAAAACGGGGCGAAGAAGGAGGAGGAGGAGGATACGATCGGCAATAGGAAGAAGGAGAAGGAGAAAGGAATTTAAAAGACTTTGGAACTTCAGAAAAGAATTCTCTCTCTTCCTTCGGTGGCAAGCAGAGGAGGCGAACTGGGACTGAAACTCGACAATGACTTGAGTTGGTAGTCACTTATAAACTCCAAAAAAGTCGATATTAACTTTGTTGTTTTGCTTGAACCAAAAGTGCCCTTTTACGCTCACGATTGGCGAAATCTGGATTTTCTTGCTATCGCAAAACGTGAGCCCGCCGAAGCGGAGAGAAGAGCGGCTCGAAAATGGTTCCAGTCAAACGGAAAAAGAGAGGGAGAGAAGGTGGAAGGGGAAGAGGAGGAGGAGGAGGAGGGATGGGAAGAGGAAGAAGACGAATGGTCCTTTGCCTCTCCTCTTCTGCTGTGCGTTTTCCTCTCCGGTCCATTCCCCCGGGCCAAGGATGGATCACAGTCCTACCCACGCTCACCTCTCCGCCGCCAGTTCATGAACCGGGAGACGGAATAAAGGGATAAAAGCGAGCAGGGAAGGAGGGGAAATCGATTTCGGAAAAGAAAAATCGCTGGAGCCCATTTCAGATAGATAGGTAAAGCAAATGCCGGAACAGTCCTTTCTTGCGGTTCCTCGACTGTTTGCTGTCCACATACCTTCAAGTACAAACCAACAATGTGGGTCTCCGCTGTCAGCGGACTCGTAACCTGACCCCAAGACTTTCTGGCCGCAAGGCAGAAGGGGGAAAGAGAGTAAGGAAAAAATCTCCTCCAACTCGGCGCACAGAAAGAGGGGGGAGTAGGACGAGAAATCCCCACCGCCATTTCTCACCTATTTCGTTTCCTGTCTCTCCCCTGTCGCTTCGATTGCGAAAGCCGACGCAGAGAGAAAGACCCAGCCAACACCGAACAGAACCGAACCAAACCGCCATTTCCTTTCCGCTCACATCGCGCTTCGAGACTCAATCCCCCTCCCACACACACTCCGCCCCATGATAGGGGGGGAGGGGGGAGAAGGAAACGAACCTCCACCCCCGTCGTCTTCTCATGGGAGGGGAGGAGCCTCCGCGCACACCACTGGACTTGAAAAGAACTCCCCCCCCCCTCTCTTCTGCCCTCCTCCCCCTCCCCCTCGTTCTCCGGGCTATAGGGGGATATGAGAATGGCCAGGGAGGAAAAAGTCAGAAACTAGAGCGGCGGCGGCGGCTGCAAGAAAGAAGGGAAGCACCAGTTCAACAAGCACCCATCCCCCCTCCGCCCTTTCCCATTCCACCCTACTTGAACTGCGATGAAATTCACCAATCACATACCCATTGAACCGTATCACCCATCTCCTTAGGTTTTGAAGAAAAATGACAGAACAGTGTTTTTCGATCCTTGAACGGACTTTTCCCAAGCGTTTGGTGTGCGCTTTTGCTTCCACCCTTCTTTTCCCACTGTTCCTTTGCTCCCCCTTTTTCCTGCCACGTCCTAGCTCTCTCTCTCTCTCTCTGTGATCTGGATGGAAGAAGAGAAAAGGGGAAGTCTTTCGATGCCGCAGCCTCTTTCTCCTCTCCTCCTCCTCTACTACTACTGTAAACTGCATCTGGCTTTAATGGTCAGAACAAAGGCTTAGAAAAAAAGAAGGGAAGGAGAAGAGAGTTCGTTGGAGGGAAAAGGAAGCTCCTTTTTCCTTGCCTCCACCAACTTCCTCTTTTTTGGGCATCTTGCCCCCCCCCAAAAAAAAACTGAGGACTGGCCAACTTTCTCTGGTTGTTCTCTTCTCAGAAATGGGGGGGAGACCCAACAACGTCGCCGCCGTCTCCTTTTGGTTTATAGTAGTTCTTGCCTCAGGAGCAGACGGCCGAGGAGGAAGAAAAGGGACGGCGGAAGCAAAGGAGAAAAAGAAAGAAAAAAAGATAACGGCGGCGCTCTGCTGCATGGCCACTTCCTCCTTCCTTTCGGATAGCTTCCGGCAAAAAAAGATTTGTTCCTTAAATTTGAACAATCCGAATTTTGACCAGGAAGACAGAGATCTCATTTACCGTTTGAACGCTGCTATTTTGCCTAAATCACTGTACATGCAGTTTCGATTAACGTAGGTTGGTTGCATGAAACCCGCCCCTTGCCGTCGTCCTCTGCCGACACCGCCGCAGGGTCAGACTTGGACTGATTTAAAAGTGGCGCATTCGCCCTCTCCCTTCCATCCGCTCTCCACTCTGGTTTCTTCTTTTCTTGGCCATGCTGGTTGCATACAATATACGTACATTATAAAGGGCTCTTTCTACAAGACCGCATCAGCCCGCAACTCAGCAGTTTTCTCCAGTTTTCGAATACTCGGTTTGGGTTGAGCGAGCAATTGATGATGCATCTTCCCTCGACAAAGTATTTATGCACTCTGGATGCTCCGACAAAAGATCTTCCGTCCTTCGCATCGAGGCGCGACACCACATTTCCCACTCCCCATCCTCCTCCCCTTCCACTTGGGAAACAAACTTTGCCCTATTTGAGGTTTCCCCCTCTTTCCCCTTCCCAAGGAGGAGGAGAACATCAGTCTGCCTCCGCCAGACAAATTGGAAAACATTCTTCGGAAGGAGGAGTTTCTCTCTCCGCTCGGAGAAAAAGAGCTGAGCGCAGCGCAGCGCAGAGGCATTTGGCATACCGAGAAGAGAGGAGAAGAAAGTTTATTTTACGGTTGACGAATTCCCATCCTTTTCTTCCGTTCACATCCTATTGTACCGAACGGTGTACACGGTGTGTAGTAGAACAGGAAAAGAATTCGATTTCCACTTTTGGAGGCGCAGAGACTCCTTTTTCTCTTCACCACAGCAGTGAGCATTCGTTCTCGTGTCAGTCTTGCAGCCTTGAAACAAGTAGAAAAAGAGTGCAACAACCACATGATAATAAGTATTTAAGCTGGTCAAGTTGAAGCGTTTGGACAGCCCATATGTGGCATAGGGCAATCGATGAAAAATTTCAGTGTCTAACTCTGGCGTTATCACCCCGCCAGTTATCCTACTTAGAAAGCGCCTTGCCATTTCTCTACCCTCTTCCACCCTTCCATCTCCGTCCATCCATGAAGGAGCCTATTTTACTTCCCCTTCTCTCTCCTCGCCTTACCTCTTTCACCGCTCGACCAAAGGAAGTAAAATCTGGGATAGAATTCGCCGCAACTTCAAGTTTCCGCGAAAAAAAAAGATGCGCGGAAAAAACATCGACGAATTCCGTTCCGCCCAAATGGTCTTCTCAGCTGTTTACGCAGGCTCGCTCACGTGTAAAAGGCGAAATTTGACTTTGAATGCGGAGTTGGAAGGGAGAACGGAAGGGGGAAAGAAGAAGAAACAGGGGGAACAGTTATGATAGTTCAGAGATTTTTTCCCCCTTCTTCAAGTCTTTCTCATCCTGTCTCGGATCTCCCGTTTTTTCGCTCTCAAGTTTGCCCGCCCAGACAGGGGAAGAAGAGGAGGAAGAAGAGGAAAAACTTGCGCCGTAGGAAAAGGGAGACGACGGCCATCAAGGGTCTCCTCTTCCTCTTCCCCTCATCCCACTTCCACTTCCTCCTTCCGGTTGGGGATGACAGTCGCGCCAGGCCCGCCAGAAGAGAGAAAAGAAGGCAAAGAGGTTTCGTTCCGGGCTTAAAAATACACTGGGGAGGCCTTTCATTTTACAAAAGCCTTCCCACAAATGAAGAAAGACCCCAAGCCAGATATTTTTTTTAAAAAAAGCAGCGGAAACGTTTTTTGATATCTTTCCCGGTGTACATATTTCCCCTTTCTGCGCAAACGATGCTTTTTCTTTCGCGATTGTCCATCCAGATATCCGGTTGAAGGAGTAAAGGGGGGGAAAGAGGATGAGGCCTCCTCCTATCGCTCATTTTGAAGAATGGGGGGAAGACGGGAGGAGGGGAAAAACTTCCATCACGCTGGTCATGACTGGGAGGGGAGGAGCCTGGCCACCAGATAAATGAAGTGAGGAAGAGGAGAAGGAGGAGGAGCGGAGGGAGAAAAGTCTGGATAGATACCGGATAGGAAAAGGAGGAAAGGAAGGGCGATAGGACCAAAAGGGTTTTTCGCGAAATCAAACTGGCAAAGTACTATGGGTAAGAGAGGAAAAGAGAACACTTGTACAGTGGAGAAGAGAAGGGGGTAAATGTCTGACTGCCGTTAGGCTTCTGTTCGGTCTCCGAAATTCCGATTTTACCCCTTTTTTCTTTCCTATCCACTTTTTTCTCAGCGGAAAATCCCCGAAAAATCCCCCCGCCGGTTTTTATAGGTGGGAAGGTTTGGTATCTAAGTGCCCACTTTCCCACCCGCTTCCCGCTCTCTCGCTGCCCCCCAACCCAGTCAGTCGTTTTGGGGCACCCGCGCTATGGTACTCACTGCAGCGAAAGGGAGGAGGAGGAGGAGGAGGAGGAAAGACCAAGAATGAAAGGGAAGGGAGGAACCGGAGGGGGCTTCGAGAAAATCTACTTATACGAAGAGAGGGGAGGGGAGGGGGAGAAGAGAGGGGCTTTAAAAAATTCATGCAAATGTGGGATAGAGAACGAAAGGAGGGACTAAGAAACCACCACTGCCGCCGACGCCGTTCCCTGGGCCAAAGAGGATGAGGCCGTGGGCGGCTGGGGTCGCCGCAAGGGGGCAGACAAGACAGATCAGACCGGGGAAGGAGATGCAAATAGAAATGCACCTTCTTTGCCTTTCACCCTTCGCGGGCGACCCCAGGTGGACCGCTACTCACATGGATAAAAGATCCCTCCCGGCCCCTGTTAGATCCAATTTCGAATCCAGACCACTCTCACATCCCTGTAAACGAAAGGGAGAAGCTCCGGCAGAGCCCCCATCGGCAAATATCATCCTCCTGCGGTCGAGACTTCGACCTCTCTCCTCCTCCCTTCTCTTCCTCTTTGTACTGTTATTCTCTCCTGCCAGAACACCTTCGACCCTCCCCTCCTCCTCTCGCCTTCCGAGCTAAACTTTTTACGAGCCCACCACCCCCTGCTTCCCCTTTCGACGTCTTCCTTCGCCTGGGATGGGGAGAAGAGGAGGATACGTGTCGGTTGTCGGCAGGATCGGAAGGAAGATCGAGAGGAATATGTGTACACACACTCGTATCTCCTTGCCCAGGCAAGCAGATCCCTCTCGACCGCCTTGTGGCCAACACAAAACCAGGCCACCCCTCCTCCTATTCCTCCCTTTTCATGTCGATATGACCTCTAACGGCCCCTCTTCATCTCCCCCCATCTCATCCTTGAGCGGCGCTGGTTTTGTGTCTGCAGAGTGGCCGCGAGAGCCCGCCCGCCCGCTAGTTTCCCACACATCACAGAAGCCCCTCTTTTCCATCATCCCGCACACTTGTACACACGCGCGCACGCCCTAATGGAGGGGTCATGTCTAGAGGATGGTGGTCAGGATTTCTTTCAAAAGGAGAGCTTAAGGATAGGATGCAGACGTTGCGCTATGGTACGTTCTTCTCTTGGCGGTAGAAAGTATCGGTTATAGCTCAATAGTCCGGCTGAATCCGCCGGCGTTTGACTTTCACTCCGGGAGGGAAAAAACTTTTTACCCTCCCTCTCGGGATGGCAGTCTGTTTGAGTTGGCACTGCCCTCCCAGCAAGAGGCAAACAAACTTTGGCACATTTCCGCATACGGCATGCGGCCAAAAAAAAGTGGTATGCGGATGCGAAAAAAGGTTGATGTGGGCCGCGGACGGACGGACGGAGACGGACGGACGAGAGGGACAGGGGGAGAAATCCCTGTAATGGGGGAAGAGTGGAGGGGGAAGGAGGGCAGGCTCCTGTGGCCTGAGGGAAGGGAAACGGAAGAGGAAAGAGGGGAAGAGGGGGAGGCAGATTAGAAAGGCGGGGTAATATCATAATGCACCAAATGAGAAGAGGAAGAAGGGGTGGGAGAGAAGGGGGGAGGAGGAGGAGGGGTTGTTCGCACTAATGGGGCAAAACTGGGCCGGGATGTGGGATCCTTCCTTCTTTCCCCCTGGGATGAACGGGCCGCCGGTCGAGAAGAAAAGAAGAAGAGGGCATTTCGTGCGGGACATAAAAGTTCCAAGGTTTTTTTGTTTCTGTCCAAGGTGCCCTCCCTCGTGTGATCGGAGGAGGAGGGTCCAGCTGGAACTGTCGAAAGCCTCTACTTCTGACTTTTGTTGCGCTTTCTCTCTCTCTTTTTTTTCTTTCTTTTGTGGGCCACAATTGGATTACTTTTCCCTCTCCTCCTCCCTTTTCGTTCCAAATGTGCCGCGAAGAAGAAGTCCATTACTTAAATTGAGGTGGGGAGGAGGGGGCACAAGAACGAGAGAGAGGCAGATGGGTCCGGGGTCGATCCTCTTACACATCTTCGTACACCCTAGTACTACGCGGTAGGCCATCACAATGAATTGTTTTACGACTCACGTATTTTCACTTCCAGCGATGAAGGGAGCTCTCCGCTAGCTCTTTCGCTTTGGAAGCCACCAAGAAGGCTTTCACATCTCTCTTGTGATTTTTTGCCTTCAAACACCGTGTCACTGGATGCTTCCCGAGCAATCTTGGGTCATTCCTTCAATTTATTTTTTGACACCTACTTCATGAACACTTCATGAACGACCAACACCCTTCTCCCCTACTCTCCACCGCGCGACGCTCGCTGCAACCGTCCGAGCACACCGCTCTGCTCCTCTCCTTCCGCCGGCAGACTGAAGTGGGAAAGCCCCTTTCGGCCTGCGGTCCTCTTCGCCTCTTGCCGCTCTCTCCTCCTCTCTCCTCATTCTCCGCACCGTTTTTTCCGAAAGCCGGCCGCTTCAGCCTCCTACTCTCCCAATAGGAGATTTTTTTTACCTGTACAATAAAGTGCTCTGATCTGCTTTTCATGTTTGTGATTTACAATCTAATTATACAGGCTACTCTCTTCTGCAAAGCTACAGTTCCTTGTTTCCTTCCAGGCACATTTATTTAATTTTACTTCGAGAAAATTCGAACTAGTGACGTGAACGACGTGCGTAATGGGGGAAAAGGAGAAGAGGGAAAGGGAGAGGAGGAGGGGAGAGACGCTGAAAAGCCATCGATCTCCATCAACTGGCTTGGAAAAAGATTCACCATTCATTCAAAGTCGCGCATATATATCACAACATATTTCTTTAGTCCCCCCTCGTAGATTTTAAACGTAGTACCGTTGGTAATTGGCATCTTAAGTTGTCGCGAGAGTTGTCGAATCTTCGTCTCCAAGGGACGTTCGCGAGGGCCCATTTTTTAGGGGCGACGGAGCCGGGACAAAAAAAAGTGGAGGGAAAAGGGGGGAAAGGGGGCCAAGAGGATGGCTGAAGGCAAAGGAGGAGGAGGAGAGACAACGGGGAAGGAGGAGGAGGGCAGGTAAGGACGATGAGGGGGAGAGGGGCGCAAGCAAACCAGGCGTACCATAATTTGTCAAATGAAACAAAGGGGCGGGAAAACGTGGGAGGGAGGACGAAGACGAGACACAAAAGGAGATGTGAAGGAGGAGGAGGGGGAAAGAGGCCAAAGAGGACATACATGCTATACGCTCTTGGTGGCGCGAAAAACATTAAAGAATGAAAGGGAAATTATCTTATGTCGAGTACACATGAGTGGGAAAAGATACAACATTGGCTATTTAATCTCGGCAAGCACTCTGATTAGGGCCTCATTTTCCAACCTGGACTTTGATATGTATTTAACCATCGGTGTGTGCATTATTCCGCCGTGACCTCGACGTCGGAGGGCGAAGAGAGAGCTTTTGATCTTCCTCGCGCGGAAAAGGTTAAAAAGTGAGCGGGGAGAAGAAGAGTGAGAGAGGAAAGGGGGGAAGTGGTGGGAGATGAAGTTGAGCAGATAATAGGATTAGGTCGCCGTTGCCGCCGCCGCCGAGGAGGAGGAGGAGGAGGAGGCGGAGGAGGAGGCTGCTCGGGCTCTCATCGGCACCACCTAACTACGCCGGCGCCCGCTGCAATATGTTGTAAAAAGGCCAATGGAATCGGGGAAAATTCGATTATCGCCACGGTCGATCGGTGGGTCGATGGAGGCATCGAAATTGGCAGCAGGTAGGCTGACGTTCCGCCGGCGATGGAAGCCTCGATATATAAATGGTGGTGGGTGGGTGCTAGATGGTTCTCCCTCCTTTCAATTTCCAAACACTCTTCTCGTCTCCTTTTTCTGACAACAACATTGTGGTGGTGCATGCTGTGTGATGTATATGAGGCAAAAAGTATAGTCTTGACTTTCCCTTTTATTATTTTTTTCTCATAGGGACGAGGAGGAAAGGACGCCAGATGGTGGCGCAAACCAAGCCATGCAGCAGGACCGCTACTTGCGACAACCAAGGAATCGTGAGTATACATAGAAACATAGAAGAAAAAGTAAATGTCCGGTACGGTACAGTACAGTACAGTACTACCATAAACTTTGATCGCACAGAATGGGCGAAAGAGATAAGAAAAAAATCGAGTAAACGATGTTGCTTCCGGTATTGAAAATCCTTGTTTCGAAAGTTGCGAAAATCGCTTGAAGACGCTGCTGACGAAAAAAAACGAGGCAAAAGAGGCCTTCCTACGGATTTTTCAATCTGTTCCTCATAACTTTTCTCCCTCCCTCCTTCAATCCTTTCCCCTCGTTTTTCACGCCGCAGCGATCGTTGGCGTTTTGCTTCCCCTCCCCTTCTCTTTTAAACATGCAATCAAGGCCCAAAAGAGGAAGAAGGAAGGATGGGAAAAAAAGTTTCATCTTATCGTCCCTCCCTACGGGGCTGCCACGAAAGATGCAGGGAACAAAAGAGGCCGGGGAGGAGGAGGAGGAGGAGGAGGAGAAGGGACGGTATCGTCTTCGGCTTAGCTGGGGAAGGGGGAAAACACTATCAGCATCACTCTTGATACCCCCATCCTATGCCTTGTCGTCCCTATCCTGTCTCGCCGCCGGACGGAAGGGCGGAAGGAAGGGAGGAAAAGAGCTTATCTTGCCTTCAAGTGCCCTTGTGGGTTGGGGGAGGAAGGGCCGCGCGATGCTCACACAGTCGAGGAGGGGCCCCAAGACGACGGGGCCGGCCCTGCCGTCATTTTGAAGAGGGGAGGGAGGGCTACTCGAACCCCCTCCCCAGACGAACGAAATCTGATAAAAAAACTTTGCCCACTTCTCCACTGTGCAAGGGTTACTTTGCTACTTTTCTCCTTTCATAATTCTATGCAGTACAACAGAAAGAGCTTCTTCTATCTACCAATATCCATCCTCACCTCGCCATCTGTCCACGTCGTGAAAATATCCTCCTCGTCCTCCGACACAAAAGCCGGACGGACGTGTGTGTAATAAGGTGTGGTATCTCGTCCCTTCTCCCCTCCCTGCCGGTCCCCCGAACCGACCGACCGATTCCGACCTCGGCCACGGCCGCCACCGCGATCGACATTGGAGGACCTGCCCGAAAAGTTTTCCGCTCAATTTCAGCATCTTCTTCCTTTCATCGTCTTCCCTGTTCGACCGAGGATGGCCAAGAGGACACTTCCCCCCGCGTCTCTCCACCTGAACGATCAAAAGCCGTTTCCTCTCCCCCCCTATCCGCCCTTCCGAAGACCTTCCAAAGAATAATTTCGCCAAACAGTAAGTTTGCTGCATTTGCCTTGGACACCAACAACTCGAGAATGAATTTCTCTGTCTTCGTCGGTGAATCCCGCACCAGCCAGCCGGCCAGACCTCTCCCTCCCCCTTCCCCCGTTTGTGGCGGTCTGTCGACGTCTCGCCCCTCCTGTCGTCCCCCTTCCTGTCCCCTTGTCTGCCTTACGAACCGTGACGACAGCAAGGCCCTTGGTCCCCTCCTTTCTAGAACCCTTTTTCACACAACCTTGTTTCTTCTTTAAAAAAGTCCTAAATGTTAATTTCAATTTGTGAATTGACAACTATACATGATGATTCCAAATATACAAAAGACTCATTGTGTGAGATACTCCTACCTAACGTGGGTCTACTCTGCATGGGTTTCACAAGCCCACACATCCGTCCCAAAGAACCAAGAAAGCGAGCAGAAAATTGCTGTTAAAATGTACATTGTGCACTTCTTCTTTCCTGTCTCAAGGTAGTATACATAACAACTAAGGGGACCGGAAGGAACGAAAAGAAAGGCAAGGTAGGATTAGAGAGTGGAGGAGCTAGGGGCGCGTGAGAGGAAGACGATGAGCGCCTGGGGAGGGATAATCTCTTGTCCCCGTTGAAAATGTGCGACGACACCTTTGCAGTTTCTTTTTTCAAAAGCAGCATTATGGTTTCGCGCTCTAGTAAACACATTTTGCTATTTTGTTGCACAAAAAACAGCACCTTTTTTCAACGTTATTTCTAACGTCTTGCCAATGTTTCCTTTGTATCCAATGCAGTAGTGTGGCACTGGTTTGGTTCTTAGGGGGTTCTTTCTCATCCCAGCATCCGGT
>JAAUYJ010027307.1_pt1 | contig 14590 bp, 17 predicted proteins | sample 7278031 | NCBI WGS metagenome assembly JAAUYJ01 (sample SAMN14350222, study PRJNA611818) | marine sediment metagenome | isolation source: surface marine sediment (1.8m) | place: French Polynesia: Moorea | collected 2018-08 | reverse complement strand
GGCACAAAAATACCCGTCCAAACACCTTAAACAAACGCCTCGACGGGTGGTATTTTTTTGTGATATTTTTTTTGGGAAAACGGGCCAAAAAGTGACAAAAAAACGGTCAAAACTCGTTTTTTTCCTTTTTTGGGCCCCAAAAACGGGTGTTGTGACGGGCATTTTTTGTGTCTCCGTCGGAGGGGGTAGTTGCAACGAAAAATCTCGACGGGTACTTTTCTTGGTAGGGTAGGCAGCAAAAGTTAAACACAAAAGTACTGCAAGATAAGAACAGCAGGAAAGATGGAAATGTCTTTAAATTGATAAAAAAATTCAAAAATCACCTGGAGATGTAGTCAAAGTCTAGGTGTTCCCTGTCGTCCTCGATCTCATGCCACACATCGGGGAACGGCCGGGTGATGACGTAGAAGACGCGATCCAGGTCCGCGTCGACAAAGGGGGTGTGGTCGTCTAATACGAACCCGCCTAAATGCAAAAAAGACCCGTTTCCCACATATTTCTTAAAAACTATTGTTTTAAACCGCACTGGCGTAAAGGCTGTTAAACATGGGCTGGGTGGAGACGGGGAGGAGCGAGTCAAGGGCGGACTCGATGGAGGCCATCATCTGGTAGTAGGTGTTGCTGGAGCCGCCGTCGAACTGAGGACAAACAATGAAAAATTAAATGGAAACAGAATATTCTTGGGATATTGATCTCACGATGAACTCCTGAAAGTCCGGCGCTGGCGTGCCCAGGAGGTCAAGCAGGAAGAGTAGGTCCATCCGGTCGATGAAGTCTGCCTCCTCCGTCTGGCAGAAGCCGTCGGGGGCCTCGTAAGAAGTGGAGTCCCAGTCCTCAGCCTGAAATGCAACAATGTTATTCAATAGATGAAACCTTCAAGCAATATGTGAGATACTAAAATTTGTTCTCTCACCAGGCTGGTGGATCCGTATATCCCGTCCGAGGACGATGTCGAGATCATCCCCTCCTCCCCGTCGAAGAAGACGAGCGTCACCGTCAGCTCCGGGTCCGGGATGGAGGAGAGGACGTTGTCGGTCATCGCGGTGGCCTTGGAAAAAAACGAGATACATAAACAGGCGATGGAATTGCGGAAAAGGTGGTTGTCGAAATTACTAAATTGAGGAGCATGGCGCAGGGGACGGCCGAGTCGATGGCGCCCACGAACCCCTCCAGCCAGATGAGGCTGTCGTAGTGGCAAGCTTGGGGGGTGGGAATTAAATTAGTTTTTTGAGGCAGAGAAAACAAAGCAATATCCCCACCCAGCACCGCCCTCCTGGGTCTGTCGGGGTGAAGGTGGGCGATGACGTTGGTGAAGTTCCTGAATCCGTCCGTGGTGGCGGTGGCCACCGGGTCCAGCTCGACCGTCCACCCGAGGGAGGAGAGGGAGTCGGCCAGGAGGTCGCGGACGTCCGAGTGGGCCTGGCTGCCGATCGGGCGCTCGACGAGGATCGAGTCCTTTTTCGAAGGGCAATAGCACCAAATATCACACCACAGAAGGTTAGACTTGGATACCACCAGTATCGGCGGCAACGGCAGAAGCTACTCCTGTACAGCAGCAGCAGCAGCAACTATTGCCACATCACAATCACAAGAGCGGTAGTGGCAGCGCATAAATTTAGTCATTCAAGTCTCTAAGGAACAAGATCACCAGCAGCAACAACGGCACCAGCAACAACATAGGGGTGTAAACTGTCTCCCACCAGCTGCTCCTCAAAGAGCTCATCATTCCTGAGGAGCTCTGCCAGGTACACGAGCGACGCAGGGTCGTTGGTCAGGTCGGTCGGAGAGTGAGAGTCTCGGTTCTGCTGCCAGGTGGGAGCGCAGTCGTCCGCGGCGGACACGGAGGAAGACAGGAAGAGGAAACACGACGCGACAATAGGGAGAAGCTCCATGGTAAGTAGAGGTGAAAAGTTGTTATTATTATTCCACTTAAATAATTGCTCCTTTCAGCAAGCGTGCTTCTTATCGCGTTTGCGGCACACGGCTGATGCGAATGTACAAATTGGCGAGATATACTGAACAAGATCACTGGCGCACGTTCTCGCTGCCTCACACTTTGTACTAACTTTGACTCGCCGCTCCCTCCGCGAGGACGCTGCAAAAAGATCATTCAAATTCGTACTGTGCGCACTGTTGGCCTATTTGCTGCACAGTTCACGAGAAACCATTGTTGTTTCCCTTCTCACTCCCCTTTGCCGTCATCGTCGTCCTCGCTGCTGCTGTCCTTGCAGTCCTCCTTGGCTTCCATCTTCCTCTTCTTTGCGGACCCGTTCTTGAGCGCGGCGGCCTCCTGCAGCAGCTCCTGCGGCAGCTCAGACAGTCCCTCCTTCAGGTGGGGGATGAGGAGCCACAGGTTCTTGGCCAGGTACTGCACTGTGTCGCTCCTCAGCTCCTTTGACAAGGGGGTACGAGCCACCGTGTTGGCGATGCGGCTCACGGTTGCTGGAGACAAAAGGTCGGACAGCTACGGATATGGATAATATGAGAAAGGATTAGAAAAGAGTAGTTGGGTCTTTTAATGGTTGTGCTTTTTCCATTTCAACAACTCTAGAAAATGTAGCAATATTTTATAAGCATAAAATGTGTTATATTTACCTGATTTTCACACTGCTCCCTCAGAAGGGCGACATCGTACTTATCACAAGCCACTAGCAGCTTGCAGAGCTTCTCCAGTCCTGGTTTATCGTCCATCCCTTCCTCATACATGTAGAGCACAATGGTCCTTATGATGTCCATGTCCACATCACTTATGTTAACCTTGCCCGACTGGCTCTCCTTGGTCCCGGAATGCTTGAACATGGCTGCAAAGACCGGGGAGAAGGCGGCCAGCACAGCCCGGTGTGCCTTGATGGAGTTGCCCCTAGCCACCAGCGTGACGTCGCCAGTCTCCTCTCTGCTGGCACGGAGTCTTTGAGCAAGGCCTCCCCACTCTGTCTTAGCCCTTGGGCTCGCGTGCTTTAGCTTGGCCTGCCAGGAGCAGGTCACGTAGGTCTTGTCCGCAACCTCGTCGCTGCCCTCCTCCCTGCGGGTGACGGGGATCTTGTACAGCCGCCGAGTGCTGCTGCTGGCCTCGTTCTTGAACTGCTCCTCGGCGGTCTTCTTCTCCCTTCGCCACACCCGCACCACCTTCAGGTCGAGGAGGAAGTTGTCGGGCAGGTGCTTGTTCACGTGCAGCATTATCTCGCCTTCGCGGATCTTCGCCACGACGCGGAAAACTATGAAAAAAAAAGATGAATTTATTGCACCGAAAGTTTTTTTTTGAAGTTCTGATCATGTTTACTTGGTTCCAGCTCCTCATCTACACCGTTTTCCGTCAAGGTGGCGTGGATCGTCTGTCTGAAGCTCTCGAAAAGTCTCTTCCTGCCCATTGCCTGCTTTGACAGGAACACCCATTCCACCATGCCATGGGCCACTTCCGTGCATGGAACCGCAACTGCAAATTAGACCAGACATATTGTAAGATTTACGTAGGAAATCTGCGGCGTTTAGTGGCACTGTGCAACATCAGCAACATCAACAACAGAAACTACGAATTTCGGAGAGGAAAGAGAAAATGACAAAATGTGAAGAAGCAGCAACAGCTTCATCATCAACAAGTGCTGTAGCAGCAACGGCATCACCACCAACAACGGCTATAGTGGCATCAGCAGAAACTACGAATTTCTAAGAGGAAGCAGAAAATGACAAAATCTGTAGGAGCATCAACGGCATCATCATCAACAACTGCTATTGTAGCAACGTCATTGCCAACAATTTCTATAGCAGCAACAGCAGAAGCAACAACAATGGCAGCAACAGCAGAAGCAACAACAATGGCAGCAAAAAAGAAAAAGTATTCCGAAACGCAGAAAAACTCAAAGCTCTGAAAAAGGACAACAAATAAAGAAATACCCCCTTTAAAATTTAAAAAAACCAGACGTACCTTGCTTTTTAGAAGCCATTTCGCCAAATGGTGTGGGGCAAATACTGCGGGAAGATGTTTTCTCGATCCCCTACAAATGTGAAGGCAGCTGCCAACCAGTTTACTTTCCCGATTCCCGCGGCGGCCCGGTCGGTCGGCGGCGTGCGATTCTATTGGCTAGCAGCCGAGGGCAAGAATTGCGCACCGTAGAGAGACAAGTGCTCTCTGCGTAGTGTTACCTTGCGTACAGAATCCAAGATACGCTATTTGCCTCTAAACTTCCTCAAACCTCTTGTTGCTTGCTTGTCGGACTTGCACGGTGCAGTACATGTGCAGTAGTAGACGTTGTTTTTCGTTCCCCTTAGAAAAGAAATCGGTAAACTGAAAGTTTGATTAATGCACGACGCCTTTTTATCTCAGGTACACATTTAATCCGGACGAACATTCATTTGTTCTGCAGAACATTTATTCACTTCATTGAATCACGATTTCTTCAGCATATTCAAGTTTTTTCTTTATTATATATAGTGTAATGGTGAGAATCAGACAATTTTTCTGTTGGTGGTATACATACGGTATAGCAAGTACATGTTCCTTGCTATTACGGTACTGATCGAAACAATTTAGCACTAGCCTGTGCAGTACGTTTTAAAGCCCACTCGTAGCATCTGTTCTTTGATGTATGTCTGGGCCCTCTTCCTTCTCCCTGGTTACTCCCCTTCTTCCCCCTCTTCCTCTTCTTCATCCTCTTCCTCTTCGTCACTCTCTTCCTCCTCCTCTGACTCTTCGTTCTTTAAAGTTGCGGCCTCCGCCACCAGGTCCCAGGGTAGCTCTGAGAGGCCTTCTTCCAGGCGTGGGATGATGCGCCACAGGTTTTCTGCCAAGTACACAACTGTGTCTTCCCTCAGTCCTCCAGAGGTGGGGACCTGGGATGCCACGTTGGCAATGCGACTGGCTGTTGCTGGTGAAAGAAGCTTGGCCAACTAAAAGGGGAAGAAATTTGTGAGAGAAAATCATAAGAGCAGTATGAAAGGAAAAATCTACCTACACTCTTGAAAAAATTTACCAGTACAATACATACCTCCATCTTTAGCAGCATTTGTCAAAAAATAAATGTGTCCCATTCACTTTCAAGCTTACCATTTGTTCACATTGCTGTCTCAATTGGGCTACATCATACTTGTCCACTGCCACAAGGAGCTTGCAGAGTTGTTCCAGTCCCAGGTCCTCATCCAGACCTTCTTCATACATGTAGCCCACAATAATCTTCATTGTCTTCATATCAACATCTTTTATGCAAACTATGCCTTTCTGGCTCTCGGTTGTGGTGACATGACCAAACATGGCTGCAAATACCGGGGAGAAGGCACAGAGCACTGCCTGGTGGGCCTGCAGACTCTCACCGTCAACCTCCAGGACGACATCACTCGTCTTCCCCCTGCTGCGCCTGAGCCTCCGTGCAAGGCCACCCCACTTGGTCTCTTGTGTAGCCTCTCTGTCTGCAAGCTTTGGTACCAACACCCAAGAGCAGCACACGTTTGTCCTGGTCGAGACCCTGCCGTCCGGCTTGCGGTACACAGGGATGTGGTAAGACACACTGCTGACGTTTTTCTTACGCTTGAAGTACTCGATGGAGTTTCCCTGTGCGCGGGAGATAAGGAGCGTGAGGCTATACTCTGCCGGAGGTAGAAGCTTTCGGATTTTTAGCCTTATTTCACCATCACAAATCCTGGCAACAACTTGAAAACCTATGCAAAAACAAATCAAGCGTTAAATAGGTTCACTTTCACTTGATTTTGATATACGATTACTCACCTTTGACAATCTCCTTGTCCATTCCGTTCTTTGTCACGGTGACGTGGACCGTTTGCCTGAAGCTCTCGAAGGGGCGCCTCCTCTCCAACACCTGCTTGGAGAGGAAGTACCACTTCAGGAAGCCCTCGCTCGCCAGTTCATCATCGTAGACTGAAACAAAAGGAGAGGTCGGTTGTGCATCTCTTTTTCGGGTTTTTTTTTGCTCTCCGCCCTACCGAAACGCTATCATCATAAGTGACAGTGGCGGGAGTGTCGAACAATCAAATGAATTAAGAGACTAGACGCGGCAGAACCGAATATACAACTGGTATATGTTTTTCAGTAAGCAACGAACCGCATGGGAAAAACGTACCAGCACCATGCCTCAAACTACAAACATTGCTTCTAATTTTGGGAGGTAAAGATATGAAATCACTCGTAACTGACATACCCTTCTTTGCTGCGCTGGCAGAAGACATTTTGGCACACCGACCATGGACAGTGGCTCAGGCTGAGTAGGGAGAAGCAAGGTATGTTGTCAGAAACTCAGAAGTGAATCTTGCCATTGGATATTGTAGGTACAGTCACATGTTAGCCTCGTCGAACAACAACACATCGAACGCAGCTCAGCACCTCCTTGGCGCCAACTGAGTTGCGGAGGGAAAGGGGAGGAAGGCCTTGTCAGACTCAGCTAGCGACGCCTACCTGGGCTTGCTAGGGCCACGTGAAGGAAAGGGAGGTATGAAATAAAATGGCTAGAGATGGCCCGGTCTGTTATGCAATCTTCAAGCTAAACGAGGCAAGAAGCGTTTCGCCGCGCAAAAAAATCTGTCTGTTGGGGGACACACCAACGTTACATTCACCCCTCCTCACACTGCAGAAATAGGTAGTTGTTTGCAAGTCAAAACTTTTTTGGTGTCGCACTTGCAATTTTTCTCGCCTTGATTATGTATCTGTTGGACAATAAGAACGTTTTGTTGCTACATGAGGGAAAATGCTATATACAAACATATTTATTTGTGAGTTGTACAAAACCTTCAATATATTCCGTATATTCAAGATACTTTTTTAAGATATATTTTTAAAGCTGTTTATGTTTTTGAATTTGAACGTATAATTATTCCGACTCTGAGGATGCCCTCCTCTTGCTCCCCCTCTCCTTCTTCCTGCCCTTCTTCATTTTTGCGGCCTCTTCCAGAATTTTCCTCGGCAGCTCCGCCAGGCCAGCCAGACCCTCCCAGCTTGGGAATAACGCTCCAAAGGTTCTCCGACAGGTACGAGGCCCTCTCCCTCCTCAGCCCCTTTTTGGCGGGGGGAACTCTTGAGGCCAGGTCGGCGATCCGCACCACGTTGGACGGGGAAATTAGCGCCGTTAACTGCAGGTACAAAAATGTTTTGTGAATTATTAAGTCTTTGTATAATCTTACCCTCTGCTCGCATCTCTTCCCCAGCCCCGGCATGTCGTACTTGACCGCAGCCTGCATCAGCCTGCAGAGCGACCCCCGCCCTCATCCGCTCCTCCCTGCGGTTCTCGCACATGAACCGCATCATTGCCTCCAGGGTGGAAGTGTCAACATCTTCAATGCGGACCTCACCGCTCTGGCTCTAGCTGGTGCACGAGAGCCGGAACATGGCCCTGATGGCGGGGGAGAAGGCGGCCGGCAGGGCCTTGTGCACCAGCCGGCCGTTTGTTCCTTCTCCCCCGGCGGCCACCAAACTGACGTCAGAAGTCTCTTTCCTGCTCTTCAGCAAAATGTTTCCCCTTGTTTTTTTTCGTCTTTCCCCACCTCTTTGTCAACGCAGCAGGTCTTTGAACAAAGTCTGTTCTTGCTTACAAAAATAGATGGATTTATGTCCTGGTAGATATTTTTAAGCTTGAAACATTTGGCGTTTGTCTCCGGTGCTACTTTCCAGCGCCACATTAGACCGAGTTCTCTATTTCCTTTCCTTCTTTCATTCAGATTGATGTTTGTTGGACTGTTCGAATCCAATTTGCTTCCTTGAACCCGAATTGACCGCTAAGCTCAGCCTTTTTTTTTGTTCCACATTAATGATTTATCGAGCAGCCCAGATCCTTTGCTCCCAGGGAAGGGGGCGTTTGCGTGGGGAAAGAAACCGGAAATTGAAGGCAAACTTAGCCACACCTCATGACATAGCTTGGAAGAATTCAGCTATGATTTTTTTCGTCTTTGCGAGCGATCCATTAAAAATAGTGCATCATAGTGCAGTGGATTTAAAAACTAATTAAAATAGAACCACAATGCGCTTATGTACATTTATTTGTTGCGTACCATCGCTTTTTTTTTTCGCCGCCACCTACCGCCTCACAAAGGAGCGGAGAGATATTGCAACACACGCAGCCAGGAGAGAGGGGGTTACTCCCGTGGAGAGAGGGGGGCATTCTCTCATCTTCCTCTCCCTCACCTGCAAACAGAGTCATGTGTGTGTCGGGCGGAGGAAGGGAAGAAGTGCCGCAACCAAAAAAACCAAGCTGCTTGCATCGAGCGTCGAGGGGAAAAGGGGGACGAGGACGAACCTAGCGAACGAGCGGGGGAGGAGAATCTGGCGGGAGAGAGAGAGAGTGCCTATAGGTACGTACGACACCGCCTGGCTTGCTGCAGGAAGAAGGGCGAAAGGTGTAGCATAGGCTGCATGTGTGGCACCGCCGTACGTGGCAAGTTTCACCGAGAGAGGAAGGGGGAGCGGATGGGGTAAGGGGGGGTTTCGCCACTTTCTTTCTTTTCTCTCCTCCTCCGCGGCAGCCCCCCCCTCCCTCGCCCCCCCCTGCAGGATCGCGGGGAGAAACGCGCCAGAAGGGCTCACCGCCGCCGCCGTCCTACGGCGGGAGGAACTAGCGGGTCTTGGAAAACTCTCTCCTCTTTCTCCCCACGTATCCTTCTCTCCGCCAGCGATTGTGGAAGAGGCAAAGACAGCTTTTCGGCACAATGGAGAATAGGGCACAAGGACTTTTCTTCCGCCCGATCCTCGGCGCCATATGTAGCAGATGCTATTCGAACGTCCGAAGGAAAACTTTGGGGGAGATCCCCCTCTTTCTTGGGAAACAAGTGGAGGCGGGGAGATTCCGCTCTTTCTTTGGACCAAGGAGGGACGAACGAGAAGATTTGAACATGAATATTATAATCGAGCCGAAAGAATATGCGTTTTCTTGGGTTCTTTTCTCTGGCAAGCATAATTTACCTGTCAACAGCAACGCCAATTAGTAATTTTTTATTAGTAAATTACATTTCAAAAGGTACAGAGTTCTGCACACACAAAAGCAACGCAAGCAATGACACATCACCGATATAAATTAGCTTTTTTCTTCCAGGGTCCCTCCGTGCCTTGAAGCCCTCCACATAATTTTATTTTAGAAAGGCTCGCTCATCCGAACACCAAAACATTCAACCTACCTCCTTCTCCTCCTCCTCCACCACCTATCCAGAAAAAAAGCAATCCACCTTCGTCCTCCTGCAGGCTTTCTACCTCCCCACCTTCGCTCCCTTCTCCTCCTTCATTCCAAGCTGCTGCCTGTTCCAACAAAAACCCGCCAGCAAAGCTTGCCCTCCAACCAGCCGACCCTCCTGTGCACAGGCAGGCAGGCAGCCTTTCTATCCGAAAAGGAGCTCCTCCCACAGCGCCGCCCTGCACCTCTCCCTCCCTCCTTCCCTCTCCGGCGGCAAAAAAGCTGGCTTACACACACAAAAGAGGAGAGGGGAGAAGGCCGCCAGAGGTAATTTCAACGAAGTGTGTGCTGTGCTGCAGGGAAGGAGGTGAATAAGCCAGGCTCTTCCCCCCCCTTTTCCACAGAACCATCATCAGGTCTCCTCCACCTCCACCGCTGCTGCTGCTGCTCGGTTCAAGGAGAAAAGGGACGGAGGGAGGAGAACCGTGTGAGTGTGTGCCTGCCTGGTTGGATGGTACTGGCGCCACATCCACTTGTGCGGAGGGGAGAGAGAGGGGAGGGATGAGAATAGCACGATGAGAGTAGAGTTGGGAAAGAGGCTTCCATCCAACAGACAGCCTGGGTATGGTGGAAAAGAGAAGAGGGAAGGGGATTTTTTTGGAGGCCACGTCGAAAAGCCATCTCTCATCCGCAGCGAGGAGTCGCTTCTCTCTCGATAAAAGCAAGAAATATTTTGAGGGAGAGAGGAGTGCAATGAAATGGAATGGAAAACGCCACGAGGCGAGGAGGGGTGGAAAGAGGGAGGAAAAGGTATTTCCTTTTAGTCGACGAGGAAAACCTCTCTCGACTTTACTTTTTTAAGGGTGGGCGGGCGGCGGAGCGGGGGAGGGCGGGGAGGGGGGAGTTTTACACTAGTGGCGACCGAGCGGGGAGAAGGGGGCGAAATCGCCTCTCGAAGGCTATCCGTTTTCAAGGTGAGACGGGCGGCGGCGGCGGCGGCGGCGAAAGAGGAAGCAAAGGTATACCTACCTAGGTACGACGTTTTCTCATGCCTCCCTCCCTCCCTCCCTTCCTGGCGGCGGCGGCGGCGGCGATGGAGAAAAGAATCTCCTCCCCTTCCCCCTCCTTTTTTTCCGGGTGACCTCGAGATGAGAGCAGCAGAGGATGAGGAGGAGGAGGAGGAGGAGGAGGAGGAGGAGGGCTCTTTCGCTTCGTTCCATCGCGTCCGACGACAATGCCTCTTTTCCTCCTTCTAGCGTATCTTTCCCAAGCGGGGGAAAGAGAGGCTTTTCAATCATAGACGATATGAAGCAAAAGCATAGCGATTTTTTACCAAGTAGACGTGTGTGCCTCAAGTACCAATATTTCTAACGGAATTGGCCGGTATATTTTATTTTCTTTTTCCAGATTAGACATATATCGGAGATGTCTACGCTCTCACTTGTTCTCTGGATGGAGGGGAGGGGAGGGAGTTGCTTCGTTCTCTTCGTATCCTTCCATCCTGACGGCGCCCTGCCGCCGCCCGCCGCTTTCTTTTCGTTCATGCCTTCTCCCCCCCTCCCCCCTCCTGAGTGCGTGCGCGTATTTCCAGGTTGGAAGTGGCGGGGGGGAGGAGAGGGAGGAAGAAGAGGAGGTGGAAATGGCGGCGGAGGAGGAGGGAGGGAGGGAGGGAGGGGATGACCCTGATCCCCAGACGAAGGAAGCGGGGGAGGAGGAAATCGGCCTGCCAAGCATAGACACGCGTGTCCTGAATTTACAAATAAGGACGGGGAATATTTCACGCGAGTTGGAAATGCTTTCGAATGAGGCTTCTAATTTGCAGGTCACAATAGACGATCTGGAGCAAAATCCAGTTGATCCCGCCTGCTTGCTTTTTCTCTGGCTCGCGACGGTGCCTCCTCCTCCTCCTCCTCCTCGGCACACGGATGGAGGAGCAGCGCGCCCCTCGGCGCCAGCGGCGGCGTCGTCGTCGTCGGCCCACCGAAAGAGCGATGGACGGCGACCACGCTTGCTCTCACCTTTCTTTCTCTTCTTTCTTCTTTCACTTCTTCCCGAGGCCCCCGCGGGAGAGGAACCGCCGAGCGAAGATTATTCGTGCGAGAGTCCAAAGATCTCTTGTCGTCGGTACCAAAAGTGCGAGTGAACTTTGGGAAGTGGTCCAAAGTGTTGCAGTGTTTTCCTTGAGAGGAGCTTTCAAGCCGCAACAGCGATCTCCCAGTGCCCTTTGGGAGCAGCCTTGGCCGAGCGAGCGGACGGTAAGTGTCCATTTTTCGATGCCAAAGTCCTGTGACCTTGAACTAGATATTCCCTGCCTGACCAACTTGGTATTTTCCCAACCTTTGTTTCATTTGGGAACTTGCGTTTTGAATCACCTGCCACCTGTACGTATACGTGCAAGTTGTTTTGCTATCGCACTTGCCATCGCTTCCCATACGGCTCCCCCTGTTGGTCCTTCCTCCTCCTCCTCCCTTCTTCCCCCCCGTCCCTCCTGCCACGATCGCTGGAGCGAGACCATCCTCTCCCCTCCTTCCGACAACAGTGGAGTACGAAAAAAGAGCCTTTCTTTTTCTCCGGATTTTTTTCGAAAGCGATTTTTCGAACGGTGGAAAAGAGCATAGGCGAAAAAGGGACCTATTGGGGGAAGTAAGTTCTGCTTTTCCCATTTTCTAAGAAAAATGTACGTCTTTTGTCACTTTACTGTAGAAAATTCCCTTCGAATTCAACAATTTCGAGAGTATCGCATGATTTCTCTCAACTGCGCAAAAAATTAAAAGCTTCTCTTGTTTTCTTTTTTTCCCCCGGAGATACGTACAGAAAGAGAACATTTTACTCTCCCCGAATTCATTTGTCATCTTTTTCCATCACCATCTTTTTCCATAATTTCTTCGGAAAAGCAGCAAGCAACAGCAAAACAGGCGTTCGTCCTCGATCCAAGAACCCTCTTTCGCCGTCTTTCTCTTCGCTCTCCAAACCACCGCGGAGCGAGTCGAAAGAGCGACGACTTTTTGTGTTTCCTCCCCTCCCCCCCCTCCGAGAAACCTTGGAAAGGGGAGGAAGGGGTAGTTTGCTTCTTCCTCCGTCTACCTACCTGTCAGGCGACTTGCTGGGCGGAGGGGGGGGGGGGCGAAAAGAAACTGGAAATTGACTGAGCAGCAGCAGCAGCAGCGCCGCCACACCAAGAGTGGGGAGGGGAGGAAATGGGAGAGGGGGAAAAGAGGGGGCGAGAAACCACCTGAAGAAGAGAAGTTACCTGTGACTCCCTTCTTTCTTTCTCCCCCTCATCTACACACAACTGCTCCTTCTCCTCTTCCTCCACAGCGAGCAGGCGTTTCTTCTCCACCTCCGGGCTATTGCTACTTTCTAAAAGAGAAAAGGAAGCTTCCTTTAGGGTGTGGCGGACTGCAAACCAACTGTTTCTTCTGGGTGCTTTGACTCTCCCCCGTCCGCTCTCTTTTCTCTGCCGTGAAAAACGTGTTTTCCGCTTTGCAACTCTTCTTCTTCGTTTTCTAACGCTTGCTTTTGAAAGAAGGGAGGAGGGCGAGATAGCAAGCCAGCTACGTGTACGTGGCTGCCTCCCTCTGCTAGAACCGACGTAGAAAGTGCGATAAGGGAAATCCGTTTTCCGGACGTCGAATGACAGAGCAGTCATTTCCATCAGTCGCCCGTTGGCGGACGAGTTAGAAAGCTCTCCCCACTTCCAAATCCTCCCTCCGGATGGATGCGACGGCGCCTGTCTGCTCTCTCCATCTCCCATCGGGAGAACGCACGTTGGACGCAGATGTGTGACCCAGACTGCAACTTCCCTGCTCTCTCTTCTTCCATTATTCCATTCCCAACACCCCATGCTTTCCTCCCACTTTCCGCCCATCTGGCTTTTTGGAAAATATTCCCTCCCCCCCGTGCGACGACGACGACGTCGCAGCTGCAACCGACCTCTTCTCTCCTTTTCCCTCCCCTCTATAACTGAAATATTTCAATACGCGGGACAAGGACGGGGCGGCGGCCGCAGCAGCTCTTTTCCTTTTTCGGAGGGCGACCCAACATGTTGGCCTCGCCCCATTCCCATCCCCCAAACTCCTTTCTCTTGCTCTCTCGTCGCTTCCCTCCCCCCCTCAAAACCTCCGTTTTCTCTTCCCGCCGGCTTCGCCACTCTATAGTAGTAGTTGTTATTCAGCCTGGCTCCGGCTTTCACGGGGTGCGGACGGGGGAGCTGTTGGGACGGCGGAGGCGAAGCCACTTTGCGGGCAAAAGCAAGCGGGCGGATGGAGGGAGGGAGAACAGGACGGGAGTTGGGAGCTCTCGTTTTCCGTCTGTTGCTGCGGCGGCCACAGGTCTTTTCAGACCTCTCCGCTTCAATGCTTGTAGCGTAGCACAGAGTATTTTTCGAAAGGAGAGGTCTGGAGGGCGGGGAGAGGGAGGGTTCGGATATTGCGTTTCAGATCCCCTCTCTCGTTGCGGGATTACAGAAAGGGCCAGGGATTTCGTGGGAGCTGAAAAGTGGAAAGGAGGATGTTGTGTTGCACGTAGCTCATTAAAGTACGGGAACCTGGAAAACATGTTGCACTTGTACGTACGACAACTGTTTGGACTATATGTGGAGTTCCTTTGAATTTTTTATATATTTTCTTTCCATTTCGCCGTTTGCTTTCAAAGAAAAAAGACAGCAAGCGGAACGAACGAAATTCCCAAAAGAATATCCTTCTCCTTTCTTTCCTCTTTTCAACAATCTAGCAAGCTGAGTAAAGTGGGGCAGCCCAATGTGCGCAGCTCACAAGAAGAAGGAGCACAAAAGAAAGAAGGAGGAGGTTAGACTGAACGTAGGAGGGGAGGGAGAGTCAACAAAGGAGAAGCTCTGAGAGCAGCGGAATGGGCGGAGGAGGAGGAGCTGCTGTGGATGGGGTGAATGGGCAGGGAACGAAAGAAGAGAGGAGGGGGACCGGGGGCTTAGACATTCTCCAGGGGGAAAGGCAAGAGCAACAAGTCTCCTCCTCTGCACAAAATGTTCGCAGCTCCCATTCCTTTTTTTCCTACTACACCATGCGACGGAGTTTTTGCTTTTTCCTCTTCTCTTTCGCGCATTGGCGATTTTATGGCCGGAAGTCGCCCCTCCGAATATTCGGGCGGGGGCGGGATACATGCAGTGCTTTTCGCCGAGCTTTTTGTGCAGCATTGATTGTAAACAGTTCACGTAATGTCGGGTGCGTGTACGCGTTGTAGCAGCGAATACTTTGCTAGTGGGCGTGGGGTCTCCCGATTTTTTTTCGCCTGCTTTTTAATCGAGGTGGGCGTTGCTGCTTCTTCCCCCCCCTTCCTCTCTGCGGCGGGAGGCCGGTTTTATTCTCATGTGTGCTAGTACCTGCTGCTCTCTTATCGCTCCGAACGGACGTTCGTCCATGGAGTAGTGAGCATGCAGCAAAATAAATTGAAAGAAGGGTGGGATGGATTTCACTTCGGAGGGAGACAGCAGGCAGAACTAATGCGTAGAGCTATGC
>JAAUYJ010075470.1_pt1 | contig 14603 bp, 13 predicted proteins | sample 7278031 | NCBI WGS metagenome assembly JAAUYJ01 (sample SAMN14350222, study PRJNA611818) | marine sediment metagenome | isolation source: surface marine sediment (1.8m) | place: French Polynesia: Moorea | collected 2018-08 | reverse complement strand
TTGTACATAAATATAGTCATATATAGTCAAATAATGTCAAATATCTTTGTTTATTTGTACAAAAAAGCTACTAAGTATTTGACAAAAATTTAATAACTGAAGGACATGATGTTTAATGGTATAATGAGATTGGCACTTAATTCCCGACTCAATCATCATAAAAACTAATAAATGTTCAGAGTATTTAGTAATTTTAATCCTTTGATTTATGAAATTAGTTGAGAGACATATTATCAAAATGTTGGTTTTCATCCCTTGCTCTCCCGTAGGGAGAGCAAGGGATGAAAACCAATCAATGTGGCGAGTTTACATCATATAGTATGTTAGAATGTAAGTGTTGAAACTTAGTCAGTAAATGGTTGAAAAGGCGTACAAATTTAGATTTTACCCAACTCCAGAACAGGAGAATCTGTTGCGGAGAACTTTGGGATGTGTACGTTTAGTCTTCAACAAAGCTTTAGCTGCAAGAACTACTGCATGGTATGAGAACAAAGAGCGAGTAAGTTACAAGCAAACTTCAGCTATGCTTACCTTATGGAAAAAGCAGGAAGATTTAGATTTTCTCAGAGAAGTCAGCAGTGTACCATTGCAACAAAGTTTAAGACATTTACAAACTGCTTTCACCAACTTTTTTAGTGGAGTGGCTAAATATCCCAACTTCAAGAAAAAGCGCAACGGTGGCAGTGCTGAGTTTACGAAGGCAGCTTTTAAGTGGAAAGATGGTCAAGTATATTTAGCCAAATGTGCAGAGCCATTACCTATCCGATGGAGTAGGCAACTACCACTAGGCCCGGTACCTAGCACAATTACGGTCAAACTTAACCCTTCTGGTAGATGGTCTATATCTTTGAGAGTTAATGACACTAGAGATTTAAAACTCAAGCCATTGAACAAGCAAATTGGTATTGACTTAGGAATAACCAGTTTACTAACTACCAGTGATGGAAAAAAAGTTGCCAACCCAAAGAATCTTCAGAAGTTACATAAAAAACTAAGGTTAGCCCAGAAGTCTCTAGACAGAAAACCCGACAAAAAGTCGAATAACTATCAAAAATCCCGACTAAAAGTAGCTAGAATACACGCCAAAATTAAAGACTCAAGATTTGACTATACCCATAAACTGACAACCCAACTAATTAGAGAAAACCCGCGCGATAGTAGTTGAGAATTTGGCAGTAAGAAACATGGTCAAAAACCACAAACTAGCAAGAGCGATAAGTGATGCTAACTGGGGAGAATTAGTCAGGCAATTAGAGTACAAAGCTGATTGGTATGGACGGGAATTAATTAAGATTGACCGATACTTCCCTAGTTCCAAGCGTTGCTCTAATTGTGGTCACCAGAGAGAAAAATTACCTCTGAATATTAGAGAGTGGGACTGTCCAGAGTGTGGTAGTCACCATGACAGGGACATAAACGCTGCAATAAATATTTTGGCTGCGGGACTCGCAGTGTCAGTCTGTGGAGCGACCGTAAGACCTGAAGAGATTTACTCTCTTCAGGCGGGTGCTATGAAGCAGAAAGCCCCTAACAGCGATGTTAGGGAATCCCGCGCTGTCTCGCGTATAGCAGCGTCGGGAGGATGTCAATTACTCTTCAACTAGGCAAAATACAAAGAGATGTTTTGCTTAGGTGGGCTTATCTACCTATAGATTTTGAACAACCCAATAATAACACAGTCTTGCCAATTAAGAATTCCATAGAAATTATTTTAATCCCTGGAATTAGAGAAGAGCGACCTTAAGGAGGTCTACTCTCTAGGAAATACTAAGAACTCCCGTACACAAAAAACCTGTAGCTCTACATATTAGAAGATACTTATTTAGGTTGAGGTGGAGTAATAAATTGACAATCAAAAGTTTTTTTTAGTAATTTGTATAAGCTAATTACTTTAATATTTTCATAGTGACGTTTACCTGTTTGGCTTTGAATCTGAACAATTTCATAACCAATATCATCTAATTCTTCTGTTAAAGATACATAACCAAAATATTCATAAGCATCCTTAATTTGTTCTCCCTCTTTTGGGATAGGCATATCCCAACAAACTATAAAATTAGTTACAGTAAAAGGATGATTATATTCATCAGCTTCGGAAAAATTGTATTTATATTCTAGTCCTTTGTAAGCTGTATATTTGAAAGTATTTTCTTCTAAAGGAAGAGCTATACTATCGATACCAAAACCACGAAAAGTTATTGGGCGTACCCATAATTTTGCATAAGGTGAGTCAACAGTAACTAGATGAGAAAACATTATATATAATGCTCCAACCCAATGTTCTTCTCCTGTTTCTGGTTCTACTATCCACTTATCTTTTAATTGTTCTATATTATTAACTTTAAATCTTGTTCTATATTGAATACCTTCTTTAAGCTTTTCTAACTTTTGACGATACAGATCTAATCTTGTTTCTTCATTTTCCTTGTTTAATCTTTCAATCAATTCGCGAAAAACAGGAACTTTTCCTTGAGCTTCATCTTGAGCTTCATCTAAAAAATTTTTTATATGTTCTAGGAATGAATTGTCTTTTAAAATTTGTTTAGAAGCATCAGTCAAAGAATTTCTATTTGTCACTACGTTAAAACTACCATTAATTATCAAAATATAATGAGATTGAGCTTTTTTATCTGCAAGTATGGAATATTTTTCTAATGATGGATGCTCAAAAATTTTATTGTAAGGGCAAATTTTTACACCTTCAGATGAAATAAAAGTTCCTCTTTGATCTACTAATTTAATTCCAGATTTGCTATAACGTTTTCTACCTAATTCTGGATATTTATCTAATGCTCTTTTATTTCCATCTATTGCTAAAGTAATACAATAAGTTATTTCCTCATGTAAAAAAGTAGAACAATAACGGCCTGAAAAATGACCATGATAAAGACTGGATAATTGATTAGGAGTTTTGATTTTTTCAGTGGCATCAGGTTTTTTTAAATAAGGATATCCTGGCTTAATTTCATATAACCCATATTTATTATGTCTAATCATAGACCATAGAAACAGTTTACATCGATCGTTGTATCCAATAGTTTCTTTAAATGAAATTTCTCTCTCTTTAGGAAAACCTGTATAGCTAGGTCTCAGTATTCTCATGTCGCCATGTCTTGTATTGAAGCGGATATAGTTCTTCAAATAAGACCATTCATTTTTTCCATATTCATTTGAAGAATAAAAATCTGAGAAGTCTTGAACTTCTAATCCCTCAACAATAATCATTGTTCCTTGACGATTAAAATCATTAGTAAAAAAATCTTGATTTAATTTATTAAGTATATTTTTAGTTGGATTTTTTGGTCTAGGAAAAAGTTCACTTAGAGTATCCCAAGGTTTATCATCAACCTGAGAAGAAATATCAAATAATTCATTAAGATTTTTTTGGGGATTATCTATTGATATGTATCGCCACGAAGTTTCACCTGAACATCTAGTAATAATAGTAATTTTTTTAGATGCAAAACAAAGTTTAGAACCTTGACATTTATAACCAATAGAGTCTCCTGGAACTTTTGTAGTTCTTCCAATTGAGAAAAACGCACGATAAGGAGTGATACCATTAGTTTCTTCTGTTTCACTTAAACCAATACCATCATCAAAAAATATAAATCCTTTTTCTTGTAAAAGTGGATATATTTGAATTTGAGAAGCATTAGCATCATAAGAATTAGAAATTAATTCCCGAATAACTTCACATGGATCTTCACGGTTTACAGAAAGTTCAGAGAGTATATGATTGTAAGAAATAACAGGATGTAGTCGCTTTCTCAGTTCTAACATATTAATTCAATTTAGTTCGGTATTCTCAGAATATAATAGTCGAAGTATAAATAAAATAGAAGCGAAAAATCACGGTTATAGGGTGTAACTTGAATCATCATATTTATCAAACTAAACTGTCGGGGTTTGGTTACTAAACCCCATATTATAAAAAAATCATTCTGAATTATTGATAGTATTATCCAATGTCGGGTTTGGGGAGTTATAAAAACCCGCGCGTTAAACGCCGAGGAAACATAAACTCCCCAAGATTAAAATAGATAACTCGATGTTATCTATTTGAAGATTTTATGCCATAGTTTAAAGTATAAAGATAAATATTTTAGGTCGAGCCAAATGATAATTTATGAGTTTAAAGCTCAAGCTAAACCAGAACAATACAAAGCAATATATGAAGCTATTCATACTTCTGAGTTAATCCAAAATTTTATGATAATTGCCAGAAAAGGATTAAAGGTAAAAAAAGTATTCCTAAGTTCAAAAAACATACTCGTTCTGTAGAGTACAAAACTTCTCAATGGAAACTTTCAGCAGACGTCGAAAGCAATTACTTTTTCAGATTGGATAACTTAATCAATAAAATATTATGGATTTGAACTATACAACTTAGTTTCCAACTCTTGCAAAATTTGCTTTCTATTTTGATTCCCCTTAAACCTCTTAAAAATATCAAGTTCCTGCTCTAACTTTCTTTCTCCTCCATCACCAATAACCCAACTAACTTGATTAATAGCATCCATAATTCCACTATAAGCAACCTCTCCAGAAAAATTACCTTCCTCAGTAATTCCTAATTTAATTTTCTCCTGTGTACTCATTTCTAAAGTTGAGGCGATCCCTACTAAACCTACTGCTCCCATTAAAGCTTCTCCACCTTTCAATACTTTGACTCCTGCTAATACCCCAACACCACCACTCACTACAGCATCATCCACTCCCTCAATTAACATACCTTTTTGAATAGCAATATTACCAAACCTATTTGTAATTTTTTCTGAATTTTCAGCCTGTTTAACAAACTTTTCTGCTTTCTTCAATTTGCTAAAAACTGTGTGAAAATCATTTTTATTTACTTCCAACTCTGATTCAAAATATCTATCTCTTAAAAGCTGATATACAATTTTACAAATCCTGGGAATTTCAGCTTGAAAAATTACACTGTCTAAATTTTGTATAATCCCATTATCTACTGTTGCACCTTCCCTAAGTTGTTGATAAACAGATAAATATTTACGATGCTTACTATTATCTATTTCTGGGCTACTATAAATCAAATTTACGATTAACATATCTATTCTTAGCGCCATTGAAGTTGCACTTGCTAATAAATATTTATCTTTTAGATCCCGGGCAATCGCTGAATTTAAAATAATACCATCTAACTGTCTAAATTTATCGAAATTAGGTAGAGGTTCTCCAGATTTAATATATAGATAAATTCCTTTCAAATTATACTTTTCAACTTCCATTAAATTGCCAGAATCTAAAACTTGTTCCAAACCTTTATTAATGCCAACCCACCGAGAATTTTCACTGGCAATTCTGTAGCGTAAACCAATTAGTGAATCTATATTTGATGATTCTACAAGAAAATCTAATAAATTGAGTGCTGCGAAATCATAAGTATATAAACCAGAATTAATTCTGTTATAAGCTTCTAAACATCTAGTTTTACTTCTTTCATAAATTGATGCACGAATTACTAAACTATTTATCCGGCGGTCTAGGTTTAATTCGGGATTATAAAAAGTATGTAAAACTAGGAAAGCATCATTACCTTGTAAACCGCATTTTTGTAGTCGTAAAGTCGAGCCTTCGGTACTATTGGGGCGAATTCTTACATTATAGCTTTTACCTGATTTAATAGTAACTTTCTGAGTACCTCCCTGATTAGCAGTCTGATAACCAACAAAAATATGATATATTTCTTCTTGTTCTAAATTATTTTCTGTTTCTTGCCATAGTTCTGAATTGGTTTGCTGTTTTTTTAAAGTAGATTTTTTGGCAGTCTCTCGGAAATATTTACTAACATTCGATGCTTTCTTACTGATAACTTCTTCCATTTCTGAAGCTTTCTTTTTAGCTGCTTCTGAGGCTTGCTCGCTGATTGATTTACTGGCTTTAGATACTTCCTTGCCGAGATTTTCTCTGACTTCTGATGCTTTATTAGCCATTGATTTCCACAAGGATGATTCCTGTTTTTTATTCATTGTGTTTCTTGCCTAAGATTACCGAAAAATTAATAATTAATAATTAATAATTAAATAATTCAGGTTTAAAGCCTCCCCTTTTAAGGGGAAAACAAAGAAAATATTCCTTATATTCAATCCTCTCGGTTAAAACCCGAGGTAATTATCAATTATCAATTATCCATTATCCATTAATGAACTTCTCTATTTCTCTTGTATAACACTAAGTTAATTGGTTGGGACAATAAATTTAAGCTCAAAGGGAATAGGGAATAGAAAAAATGTTCTAATCTTAATGGGTAGCGCTATATCAGACTCAATGTTTGAGAGAGTAATAGAACCTTTGAAGTAGGTAGGCAAAATTAATGCCAAATAACTACAGCAAGTAAATTTCCCTAAAACATTGTGAAAGTAAGTCGCCAACACATCGCTGATACTTCCCTTAACAGTCAGCTCTCCTACCTGACTTCTTCTGTTCAAAATTAACTTTATTTATGACCAGGTACTTATTGACATCCTCCCGACACTGCTCTAAGAGATAGCGCGGGATTCCCTAGCATTGCTGATAGGGACTTTCACCACAATAGTTTGATTTTCTCTAATCAGGTGAGTGGTTAACTTATGGGTATAGTCAAGTCTTGAGTCTTTAATTGTGGCGTTTATCCTGACTACTTTCACCCTGGCTTTCTGATAGTTATTGGACCCCTTAGTTTTTCTTGTCAGAGACTTTAGCAGCTCACCTGAGTTTTTTGTGTAACTTCTGAAGATTCTTAGGGTTAGCTACTTTTTCTCCATGACTGGTAGTTAAAAGACTGGTAATTCCTAAATCAATATCTACTTGTTTGTTAACTGGCTTGAGAGTCAAATTTCTAGGATCATTAATTCTCAAAGATACAGACCATCTACTGTCAGAGTCAAACTTGACTGTAATTGTACTTGGTATACAATTTTGTGGCAGTTGCCTACTCCATTTAATAGGTAATGGTTCACAACATTTAACTAGATAGACTTGAGCATTTTTCCATTTGAAAGCAGACGAGCGTGAATTCAGCACTACCACCCCATACGCTTTTTCTTGAAATTAGGATATTTGGCACCCCCGCTCAAAAAGTTAGTAAAAGCAGTCTGTAAATGCCTCAAACTTTGCTGCAATGGTACACTGCTAACTTCACTCAGAAAATCTAAATTTTCCTGTTTTTTCCAGGAAGTCTGCATAGCTGAAGTTTGCGTAGCTTACTAGTTGCTTTTGCTCCTACCAAGCTTGAGTTCTAGCTGAAGCGCGCTTTGTTGTATATCAGTCGTACACAACCCAAAGTCCTGAGCAGCAAATTTTCCTGCTCAGAATTAGGGTAAAACCTAAATTTGTAGGCCTTTTCAACCATCTATTACATTGCTTGTTCAAGACTTACATTTTAGCATATATTGTGTAAAACCAATCAATAGAGCGGTTTTCCCATACGACAATCCCTTGACCGAGAGCACAGGTCTTCAACCAAGATTTAGATAAATGCTGGAATTTAATTGCTTTGACAAATACTATAAAATATGATATTTGCTTTTTTTTAAATAGTGTTAGTAGAAAGAATTAAATAGGGACGCTATGATTAAAATAAGAAGTTAAGTTTTGTAAAGAAGAACATTGACTGCTATTTCACCCAAAAACCTGATAACACATCCCAAAGGATGGTATTCCTTAACTCCTTTATGGCAAGGAGGAGAAGAAGTTGTTCGTCAAGGTTTACCCCACTCCAAACTTTCGCCCCCATGGCAAATATTACTTCTGGGAGATGGCTCCCCAACTCGTCACTTGCAACTATTGACAACTGAACCAACAGAAGTAGATGTAATTGATATGTCCCCTATTGGCATGAATCTTGATAATGCTCCTGATTTAATTAATGCTGTACCTGGCCCCAGACTAAGGAGACAGGTATGGCTAAAAACATCTTCCGGGCAAAGATTAGCTTATGCTACATCTTGGTGGGAAGCAAGTCATGTAGATGAGTATTTGCAAAATCGGTCTTTGCCAATTTGGGCTAGTTTAGCTCGTTTGCGGACAGAATTGTATCGAGATGTCCAAGGAATTTATTATGGTCATTCTAGAGAATTAGAGTTAGCTTTTAGTGAGTCAGGACCATTTTGGGGACGACATTATCTATTTTGGCATCATGGGCAACCGCTGACATTAATTTATGAGGTGTTTTCGCCTTATCTCAAAAAATATTTGGGACAAACAAACGTTACGGATGGGTATTCTCCAAAGTAATAGTTGTTATACCATTTCACTTTCAAATATGTCACAAATAGTGTCATACCTATTATACCTTTAAGCATTTCCGTGTCTGAATGCTCCGCAAATAGCTAGTCTCCTGGGTCGTAACTGTCTTATCAGCTAGCCTCCTGACGGAGAAACTGCTTTATCAGCTCAAGTCAAAACTTTGTAGGTAAAGGATTTTAATTTTATGTCCTCAAACTTTTTTGTACTGCTATATCTGAAATAATAGTTAATATTAAGAAATTACAAAAAGTATAAAACTGTAAAAATTGTATGAAAGAATTTAGCAACGCATTGAGTAGAGAGCTTAAATTTAAAGTTGATAAGTTACAGAAAAATCGATAAAAAATATGAGTAATGAAGTAGATAAATAAAAATCAAATCTAGGTAGAGAAAAATGTCAATAGTTTAGTTAAGTAAGCAAAGGAGGTAAACAAGGACGATATAGCAGTCGAAGCAAAGAGGGCTGACATTACTAAATGCTATTTGCAGACCATGAACGCACCGAAAACTCACGAGCGAGATTACTTCTGACTTCTGACTTGCGCTATACTATTTCTGATGGGGTGAAGTAATACCATTTGTCTGTAACAATGCACTTAATAATTTTTACCTAGACATGAATTTTACTGACAGCTATTATCTTTTATGAAGTTCAACTTGATGGAGAAATGGTATTAGGCGTTTCGCTGGGCGCCATGAAACGCGTAGCGGTTCGTAGCACTATCACCATCCCTGCCACTTCATCTAAAATCTAAAAACTAGAGCGCAATAGTTGAATTAATTATTAATTCAAATCAAGTTAGGCGTTTCGCTGGGCGACATGAAACCCTTAGTGGTGCGTAGCACTATCGCCATCCCTGCCACTTCATCTAAAATCTAAAAACTAGAGCGCAATAGTTAAATTAATTATTAATTCAAATCAAGTTAGGCGTTTCGCTGGGCGACATGAAACCCTTAGTGGTGCGTAGCACTATCGCCATCCCTCATACTTCATCTAAAATCTAAAAACTAAAGCGCAATAGTTGAATTAATTATCAACAAAAATTATGTAATACCATTTGTTTGTAAAAATGCACTTAATAATTCTTACCCAGAACTGAACTTTTCTGACGGCTGTAATCTTTTATTAAGTGCAACTTCATGGAGAAATGGTATAAGAAAAGAAGTTTCTGATAATCTTGACAATAAGAGCTTAATGTATTTCCTGAAAATTTTTGGTCAAGATGAGCGTGATGTTGATGATGAATCTGAGTTATGAGGTTGGCTGATGGATGATTTATTTAAAATAGAAAACAAGGATGATTATAAAAAAAGAATTGATAAGATGAGCAAGTAAATATTACTTTTGATTTAAAAACCTACATCATAATATGGAAAAAGGTGTGATTTTTTTGAGAAAAAGATTTTGATTATTGGTAATGAATTATCAAGATATTATCCTTTGGGCGTTGGTGAATTGAGCTATGAACGATAAGGAACAGGAATATCTTTCCAATAAAGATAATGAATCAGTAAACGGACAGAATACTTCAACATTTCCACCGACTTTGAATAACACAAAGTTTTTCGGTGTAGCCTAGCTAAATAGTGCCTAACTCTTGTATTTTCTCCTTCGACTCTGGTCATATACGTTTTACTAATAATCTGATCTCCATGTGAGATAAACTGTGGATATACTTTCGACCCATCTGTCAGATAGAAATAACAGTTCCACTTTTCTACCTGTCTGTGCTCATAAGGGTTCAAAGGTTTCTGCACTTTGGTCTCCAATCACCCACTCTAAAATACCTCTCTTAAAATGATCTACAGCGCTCGAGATCCAAATCTTGTTTTTTTTTACCAACAAAAGTCTCGAGTTCATCTAATTCTCCTACCAGGGGAGTCCTCAATGCGAGAATAACTATTAGGTAGTAACTCACCGACTTGTTTAATCCAATTGATTATGGTAGTGTGATGAATTTTTTTAACCAAGAGCGATCGCTCTTTACCCCATTCCATTAACATACATTGTTAAACATTCATGTTTAAATTCATCAGCAGGGACCCTGCTCTAATTGATAATTATCAATGAATTGGCGAGAACAATTAACACAGATGTAGTTTTGTTTCCCTTGTCGATTAATTCCGTTTTTGCGGATATGATCAGATTTACATTCTGGACATTCCATGATTTGAGACTATAGAATCAAAATTTATTTTAATAATACATTAATTCATATCTTGATTCACCAACGCCATCCTTTGATTTTATATTAAGCTGTTGTGCATTTAAACGACTTATTTTTGTGTGCCTTGTTCAAAGGAAAACTCTTATTACTTCTGTACGTCGCCAATCCGACGGCTCCCCTATCGCGCCTTCTGACTACTGATAAGCTAATACGCATTTAAAATGCGTATTAGCTTATGTCCGGTTAAATAGTTATAAATAATTAGGGATAGGAAATAGAGAAAACAAGGGAGACTGAGAGAATAAGATGTTTCCAGGACAATTAGTTAAATAGACACAGACGTGAAAAAAATATAGATTTTTCGCTGGAGTAGCCCCAGAAGGTACTCATGCAAGAAGCACTCTTGCAAGATATTTTTCGCACTTTTGTACGAAAAATGATTTAATGGGTGACTTTTACAACTCTATTGCTGTCAATTGAAGTTAATTGACATCCTCCCGACGTTGCGCTTATGCGATAACGCGGGATTCCCAAACCTCACGTTAGCGTTAGCGAAGCTCCTCTGTAAGAGGCAGCTCCTCCGTAGGAGGCTTTGGGTTTCTGCTTAAGACCGCACCTGCCTCCAAGGCCCAACTTTTTTCGGTCTTACAGTCACTCCACAGACAAGCCAGCGCGGTCTTGGGGGTTTCCCCCAAGACCGACTGGCGCTGACACTACTAGCCCAGCAGCCTTAATTCGTTTATGGTAGCTATCGTAAAAACCGCAAGATTGATTGGTTTTCCTCCATCCCCCCTAACCCCCCTTTGAAAGGGGGGATGGAGAGCGCGGGTCTCCAATCAACGTTGAGATAAAAAGCTTGTTTATTTTCACGCCCATGTTTATTAATTAACCAGACATAATATAATCTAAACTTGAACTGGATTTTCCAGCATTAATTTTGAACGCTTCAGTGTTTCTGGTAAAGGAATAGGATAGTCGCCAGTAAAACAAGCAGAACAAAAGGTCTTGGGGTCTTCATCCGTTGATTTCAACATCCCTTCCCAACTCAAATATGCTAGAGAGTCAACACCTATTTGTGCAGCAATTTCTGCCACTGATTTTGTTGCTCCTATTAATTGTTCCTGGTTATCTGTGTCAATTCCATAAAAACAGGGATGAGTCACTGGTGGGGAAGAAATTCTCATGTGAACCTCTGTTGCACCACCATCTCGTAAAGCTTTCACAATTTTCTTACTCGTATTACCCCGGACAATAGAATCATCAACCATAATTACTCGTTTCCCTTCCAAAACATCTTTGAGAGGGTTAAGTTTCATCCGAATACCTGATTCCCTCATGTGCTGAGTGGGTTGAATAAAGGTACGACCAACATAACGATTTTTAATTAATCCTTCCGCATAAGGAATACCTGATTCTTGGGAAAAACCGATCGCTGCTGGAATGCCAGAGTCAGGAACACCTATTACCATATCTGCGTCTGTAAGAGATTCTTTTGCTAACTGGCGTCCAATTTTGAGTCTGTAGCTATATAAACTACTCCCTTCCATAATACTATCGGGGCGGGCAAAATAAATCATTTCAAAAATACATAGCTTCCTCTGGGGTTTTTGATTCCAGTGGAAAGAAGCCATACCTTCTTCTGTAATCCAAACTAACTCTCCAGGTTCGACATCCCGCAGATATTCCGCACCAATAATATCTAAAGCACAAGTTTCCGAGGCCAGGACATACCTTTTCGGGTTAATATCTTCTAAAGTACCAATCACAAGAGGTCGTACACCATGAGGGTCGCGGACACCCATTAAACCTTCTGGAGTAGCAATAGTTAAACTGAAAGCCCCCTGACATAAATGAAAAGCACTAATAGCAGCTTCTAGCCAGCTTTTACCAATTTTAACTTCTGTGGCGATCGCTAATGCAATCATTTCTGAATCTGTACTGCTGTTAAAATCACAACTACGCTTGATTAGTTCTTCTCTTAATTCTGTCGTATTAACAAGATTACCATTATGAGCTAAAGCCAATGGTCCTAAGCGAGTGTCAACAACAGTAGGTTGAGCATTGATAATACGACTAGAACCAGTAGTAGAATAACGAGTATGACCAATCCCTATATTACCAGGCAACTGTTGTAAGATTGACTCATTAAAGACCTGAGATACTAACCCCATTCCTTTGTGTATATATAGCTTATCACCTTGAAAAGTAGCTATTCCGGCTGATTCTTGACCTCGATGCTGTAGAGCATATAAGCCAAAATAAGTAAGTTTAGTTACATCTTCTTCTGGGGCATAAATCCCGAAAACACCACAAGCTTCTTCTGGTTTATCTATTTCGGGGTAATTTTCTGAATATTGCTCTGTATCTGGGGAGTAGTTATCAGTCATAGTTAAATTTTAACTCCTAATCAGGATTTTTAGTTTTTTATAACTCTTTTCAAGGTGAAAAATTATCTGGTCTTAGAGATAGGTGAGGAAAACCTTAACCTTTCTTTAACTATAGTAACTGATGTTATGAAGTATTGTAAACTAAAATTTAAAATTGAGCTGACAAGGGCGATCGGCAATTTAAATTACTGAAAAATTGGGTTTAAAGCCTTGCCCTTAAGCGGGCGACTTTCGATGTTATGATGAGATTGGTTTCAACATCGGCCTTGGCATCAATATACATGGGTAATCCTAAACGATAAATATTATATTGGCCTTGTTGACCTAAAACTTTTTGTGCCTTTTGCCAAAACTGCCAAAAATTATCCTATTTTTCCGGTATTTCCTCCCCTAAACCAGCCTGACGAATTAAATTAAGCCAGTAGTGAATATGGATACTCTGCTACATTATTGCCACAGCATAATTAGAAGATTTAGACTTCACATTTTTGTACAAATAAACAGACTTTAGAGTAGTATAACTATATAATTTTTTTACAGGTTCAATTACATCTGAAACATCTACTAATTTATCCTGCTATACCCATTGGGGAATTAAAGTAAATTCTGCTCTTTCAGAAAAGAGAATATCAGGTGGTTACCTACCTCCAAAGCATCAATAGCTGGCTCTAAAATCATCCTCACTAAAAAATAAAAATTAAACTTTATTGCTAGTTTTTTGGTAAGCATTCAGGTATAGGGGTTGCATTATCATTTATTTTGTGCATATTCAGTCGTTCAAAACTGAAAACTGTATCTAAGGGTACTAAACAGTCTCTAAATAAGCCTAAACCATTTCTGGAAAGGGATAAATACATATACATGATAATTTGTCAACCACAGCACCTGAATAGTTACGTTTTTTGTTGCCCCTCAGTCATAACTTTTTGTAGAGTTTCATCTTCTTCTGGGTAGTATCCCCGATTCCACCAAATTGTTAAAAATGTTTCTAAGGGAGGTTCTTGTATAGAAAATTGAGGCTGATTTACACTACAAGTAACTAATATTAAACTGAGTATAAATAGCAAAATTAAGTAAAATAATTTACGTCTCATAATTATGCTCTTGATCTAAGTTTATTTAGATAAGTTTCGTAGGCTTGAAAAATTTTGATTGCTTAAAATTTTTGGTCGATTCAGTCATATTTATCTATGCTATTAGTCTGTATATTTTTATCCAATTTGGTGCTCGAAAGGTACTTTTTTCAAATCATCTCTAATCCTGTTACACCAGGCATGAAAAAAGAATTGTACAAAAAGGTGCCAAAAGCGATCGGATCTACTTAAAAAGAGCTTCTCCAATTGATTTGAGAAAGCTATATCTATCATTTTCCCTTTTTTTTATTCGATATTTATTCCAACTTTGGTCTTCCAACTTCGGTCTGACCTACGGACGTTGTATGCAACATCCCTATCATTTGTAACAAACATTGATTGTGCTTGGTATTATAAGTATTCAACCAAACATAATATTAATCAGTTGAAGTTTTAATAATGTGAGAATCTTGTTCATCCACGGGAGTAGGATACTTACAACGGCAGTAGGATATTCCCACTAACTCAGAATTGAACCTTGACTATTTCTTATTTACCGAAAAATTAAGGTATCAAGCCTCTCTTTTCAAGGAGAAAAAAATTTCTTTTAACAAATCCTCTTCTTAAAAAGAAGAAGTAATTATTAATTGTTAATTATTAATTATTAATTATTGAATGGTTTACCATTGAGCAAATATGTCTTGTATTTTAGCAATTGCTTCATC
>JAAUYJ010157215.1_pt1 | contig 14612 bp, 9 predicted proteins | sample 7278031 | NCBI WGS metagenome assembly JAAUYJ01 (sample SAMN14350222, study PRJNA611818) | marine sediment metagenome | isolation source: surface marine sediment (1.8m) | place: French Polynesia: Moorea | collected 2018-08 | reverse complement strand
GAAGGTTTGATCAGGCCATCGCATCCTACGACAAGGCTTTAGAAATTAAACCAGATTTTCATCAAGCTTGGTATAACCGAGGGGTAGCTTTATATCACTTAGAAAAGTTTGATGAGGCCATCGCATCCTACGACAAGGCTTTAGAAATTAAACCAGATTTTCATCAAGCTTGGGATAACCGAGGAGTAGCTTTAGATAACTTAGGAAGTTTTGATGAGGCTATCGCATCCTACGACAAGGCTTTAGAAATTAAACCAGATTTTCATCAAGCTTGGGATAATCGAGGGGATGCTTTAAAGAACTTAAGAAGGTTTACTCAGGCCATCACATCCTACGACAAGGCTTTAGAAATTAAACCAGATTTTCATCAAGCTTGGAATAACCGAGGGGATGCTTTAGATAACTTAGGAAGTTTTGATGAGGCTATTGCAGACTACGACAAGGCTTTAAAAATTAAACCTAATTTTCATGACGCTTGGTATAACCGAGGGAATGCTTTAGATAATTTAGGAAGGTTTGATGAGGCCATCGCATCCTACGATAAGGCTTTAGAAATTAAACCAGATGATCATGAAGCTTGGTATAACCGAGGGGATGCTTTAAAGAACTTAGGAAGGTTTGATGAAGCCATCGCATCCTACGATAAGGCTTTAGAAATTAAACCAGATGATCATGAAGCTTGGTATAACCGAGGCGTAGCTTTAGATAACTTAGGAAGTTTTGATGAGGCCATCGCATCCTACGATAAGGCTTTAGAATTGAAACTAGATTTTCATCAAGCTTGGAATGGCCGAGGGTTAGCAGCGATTTCATCAAGCTCAAGTGAAGGAGAAATATTACGGAAACAAAGTCAATTTATAGAAAGATTTCGATGGGAATTAACCGATGCTTCGAGACAATTAATTAACTATTTTCAATCTCTAGAAACAGGAGATTTTCGTCATCTCATTTCTGTTTTACAACAACCCAACTCAGACAAATTAATACAATTTATTGATCAATCTCAATCAGAGTCAATTTCTCAGTTGAACCCTCAGTTAAATAAACGGGGATACAAAGGACAATTAATTAGTTATCGCTACCCATTAAATAAACATATTTATCAAGATAGTCACCCTGAAGGATGGGGATTTTTACATCATAAAATTGGGGTGGCGCAATATGAACACCAAGAATATCATAATGCCATTAATAATTATCATTGTGCCTTAGAAACCTTAAACGTTAAACAGTTTACCGAATTACGCTTAGAAGTGATTCAAGACTTAGTTAAAGCTTATTTAGCAGTGGGAGATAAAAATAACGCAGATGATTATTTATTACAAGGATTAAAACTACTCAACCAATTATTAGATAAGGTTCCCATTGCAGAGAGAAACCAAAGACTAAGACTGGAGGCGAGATTTTTAATTTTTCGTCAACTGAAAGTTAATTTTCTTTTAGAAAAAGGTGAAATCATCGAAGCATTACTTAATGCAGAGTTAGAGAAAAATAGACGTTTAATTCATATCCTAGAAGGATACAAAACAGAAAGCCAACTACAAGGAAATTCTAATATTTATCCCAGTTATGAGCAGATACAAAGACTGTTAAATGAATTTAAAATCAATGATTTAGAATCGAGAAATAAGGCAATAGTTTACTGGTTTAATAGTCCGATGGGATTAATTACCTTTATTATTAAACAAGGATTAAAAGAACCTATTTATAAGACAAATTATATTGCTTCTCAAGATAATGCCCTAATAGGTGATTCTAGTATAGAACAATGGATAAAAGCATGGGACAAAGATTATCAAGACTACCGTTATAAAAAAGATACAGAAACGCACTCAAAAACTAATCATTCTTGGCGAATTAACTTCATATATCGCCTAAAAAAAATAAAAGAAATATTAGGTATTGATGAGATAGAAAAAGACTTACAAGACATTGAAGAATTAATCTTAATTCCTCATCAAGATTTACATAGATTCCCCTTACATTACTTATTTAAGAAAAAAAAATGGACAATTTCCTATCTTCCTAGTTTACAAATTGGCTTAAAATTAAAACAACAATCAAACAATAATGATAGAGAATCCTTATTAAGCATAGAAAACCCCAGAAAAGATTTAATATTTTCCGAAATAGAATCAGTGATAGTCAATACATACTTTGCTACAATAGAAGCATCCATTACCACCATTGAGGACTTTAAAAATGCTATTCCTAACCATACTCACCTTCATTTTACCGGTCATGGTTATTATAATTTTGATGATCCCAAAAGATCCTTCTTAGAATTTGAAAATAAAAGTCAACTCACTGCTGAAGAAATTAGTAAGCTTAACTTTAATTCCTATGAATTAATAACCCTTGCTGCTTGCGAAACTGCTTTAAATGGACAGAAAACTATTGAAAGTGAATATGTAGGTTTAGTCAGTGCATTTCTTAAAAGTGGTGCCAATTGTGTTATTAGTACCTTATGGACAGTTGATGAAACTTCTAGCGCATGGTTAATGATTTATTTTTATCAACAATATCGTGCTGGAATTACTGCAAAAATTGCCCTCAAAAATGCACAACAATGGTTAAAAATTGTGACTCATAAAGAGTTAATCATCTGGTTAAATAAACTGTTAGAAGACCAAAAAAATCAAATAATTGATGCAAATATTATTGCATTAATAAAAGATGAAAGCAACCAACATCAACAAAATGATCCTAATATTCAACCTTATGAACATCCTTATTATTGGTTAGGATTTATTGTAAATCAAGTTTAACCTGTGGTAAGATAAAGATAATGGATACTACTTGTTAGGAGGAAACCATGAGTCAATCATCTAACTCCCTAAAAACCAGTCAAAAACGAACGCTAGACGCTTGGGAAATTACCCTTAAGCGTGTCAATATTGAGCAATTTCCTGAAGATTTAAAAATAAAAATTGAACAGATTGAAAGAGAATTATCTCAAAATAACTATCAAGTTATTAATGAAATTAACAATATTGTTCAAGAAAATACTGATCTCAGTAATGCTTATCAAATAGCGAGAGAAGAACTAGCAAAAGACTATAATAGCCAAGAAAAAAATAAAATAGCAATTCCTTGGGATTCAAGTTACTCAACTGATGAAACTTCTTATTATCAAACAAAAAATCCTAAAGCATTGTTTATTTTACAAGAATTAGACGCTTCTCCCTTGACAGTTAGAGACTTAAAATATCGTCTAAATTTACCACCAGGAGATGTTCTTGAACTACTTAAAAAACTCTGGAATCAAAGAAAAATAAATAAAGTTTCTGGAAATATTTGGTATAGTATTTTTCCTATTACTAAACCCAAAAGATTCGATATAAAAGAGGATGATTCCAAAACCTATTTTACTCTAACATCCCTAGGTGAAATGGAACTTCGTAAATCAATTAGAGAACGTTAAAAAAATTGATGGAACATAATTCGCTACTAACCACGATTTGGTACATTGCTTTAGGAATAGGTACAGGAATTATTCATGCTATTAACGCTAGGGAAAAGTTAGAGAAAAAGTTTCGCATTTATATTTTTTTTCAACCTTTTAAAACATTTATTTTTTGGGTTTGGTTATCTATTCAGATTTTGATTCCTGCGGTTATCTACTGGTGGATATTTATTAAAACTTGTCCTGAGAAACCTAATATAGATTGCTATTTTATCCTAAAAGTAATCATTTATGGGATATCTTTTTCTTCCTTATTAACCAATATAGAAACACAAGCACTTATACCTGTTAATGTAAGTATTATAGTTAATCGGGTTGATCGTTTGTTAGAAAAGTTTCTCCAGAAGAAACAATTAACAAAAACGGCTAACTTTTGGGACAGTTTAGAAAAAGAAATGAAACAATTGGAAGATTTATCACCAGGAATTAAATATCTTAAAGATTATTATTTTTACGTAAAGTATAACAGTATAAATAAGGAAAAATATCAATATTTCAAAAACAAACTAGAAAAAATTGCTCAAAATAAAAATGTTGAAGAATTAATTGCAATTTGTTTAAAAGAAATTATTCCCCGTCAAGACTTACCAGAAGTTTTACAACAGTTTCATCTTTCTGAAACATTTATTAATCAATATTTCCCCCAGTCTTAATATTGAAAACTAAGGTAAATATTTTTGCACAACATCCCAACCCGTTAAACTCACAATAGCAAAACTAACAAAAAGAATAATATTTGTCCCAATATGTAACCAGCGCATTCTTGGTTTTTCCGGACTAATTTGTGTCGCAGCCGTAGCAGAAATTAATACTAAGATAACCGTTAATAAGCCAGCAATTAAATGAGAAGAATGACCTAAACTACCATAATGGCCTAACGTTCCCACTAACCCTATTACTAATAATAATAAGACTAACATAACCATTATTGAGCCGATAACATAATGAATTGGACGCAACCATATGGGATTATCAGACTGACTGTTATGACCATAAAACATCCATCCTCCCGATACTGCTAATAAAAAATAGGCAAATAAAGATAAACCCATTGACCAAGCAGCTATTTTCCACAGCCATAAAAAAGAGGGTAAGTTCATAGCTAATAATCAATAATCTATAATTAATAACTTTTTATTATACCATTAACGGTTTTCAAAAAAAAAGCCCCATTATGGGGCAATCTCAGCTAGAGTTTTTAATGATCATTATCGTTATGCAACTTTCTAAACTAATGCTGCTTTTAAACGAGAAAAACGATAACTTTGTTTATCATTTGCTTGTATGGTTTGTTTTTTATCAGTAGAAACAGAAACAACATCTTCCTCTATTTCTTCATTGCTTCCATCGCTTATACAAAGACGTTCACAAGGGATGGTATCTGAGAGAATAGCACTCGCCATCATTCCTGTATGAATTTCTAAATGTGCCTTCGGTAGAGCTTCAAAAACAAGACGTTGTCCAGGAAATACAACTCGCTCAAAATACCAGTTTTCTATATTGGTAATGCGAGCAACTTGGATCTGATTCGTTGCGTTTACATAGCAGCAAAGTAGTACGTTTCTTTGCCCAGTTGGAATGGGATCAAGGATCTGAGCCATAATAATTGAGGCAATTGAGTTTCTGATTGTTCATTTCCCCTTTACCCTAACACTCAGTGATCCCCGTTAGCTGTAATCAATATTACATTAAATATTTTTCTTACAGAACACTCTCTATTATCAAGGGCGCATGATATAATTGAGAGCAAATTTGTTGGCTAGTTTTCAGAGTATAATAACTTAGGTAAAAAGCACTAAATAAGCCACTTTTCGCTGATCCCCTCTTTAACTACTCACTAAATAAATTAGCCAGAATCCCCTCAAAGTTAAAATATATTACAAATTTTAAGATAAGCCAACCATCATCACCGATTATCTGCCCTAAAACTTGGGTAGATAATAGTTAATTAACATTTGTGATAGGAAGAATATGCTACCATCAATGTGACTTATCGTTTAATTTGGCTTGATTCTGGCAATTATGAATGACTTTACAAAAATTACCGGGGGGATCACTGCACCGAAAGGGTTTCAAGCGTCGGGAATCGCAGCCGGCTTAAAACCATCGGGGAACCTCGATCTTGCTCTGATTGTCTCAGAAGTAGAGGCGATCGCAGCCGGTGTCTTTACTACGTCTCAGGTAAGGGCAACTTGTGTGGATTATTGTCGTCAACGACTGCAAGAGAAAGCCAGTGCTAAAGCGATCCTCTGTAATGCCGGTCAAGCGAATGCAGGAACAGGAGAAGAGGGGCGGCAAGATGCTCTTGAAAGTGCTAAATTGCTAGGGCAAACCCTGAATATCTCCCCTAACGCTATTTTGTTGGCCTCTACAGGGGTTATTGGACAACGAATTAAAATGGATGCTTTACGCTCAGGTATTCCTCAACTGGTGGAGAGTCTCTCAGAGGAAGGCAATGAAAAGGCGGCTAAAGCGATCACTACCACAGATTTAGTCACAAAAGAAATTGCTCTAGAAACCATGATCGATAACCGTCCGGTGAGAGTTGGCGGTATTGCCAAGGGTTCCGGAATGATCCACCCGAATATGGCGACGATGTTAGCCTTTGTCACTTGTGACGCGGCGGTTTCTACGGGGTTATGGCAGCAAATGTTAACCCAAGCGGCCAATGAAAGTTTTAATCAAATTACGGTGGATGGAGATACAAGTACCAATGATACCTTGATCGCATTGGCCAATGGTCAATCTCGGACTCCAGCTATTACGGATATTAATAGTAAAAATGCTCAAATCCTGCAACAGATGTTAACAACTGTCTGTCAACATTTGGCTAAGGCGATCGCCAGAGATGGAGAGGGGGCGACTTGTTTATTGGAGGTGCAGGTATCGGGTGCGCCGGATAACGAAGCAGCAAGACGCATCGCTAAGACAATTGTGGGGTCTTCTTTAGTGAAATCTGCTGTTTTTGGTCGTGATCCCAACTGGGGACGTATCGCTGCTGCTGCTGGCCGCGCTGGGGTCACTTTTCATCAAGAAGATTTAGGCATTAAATTGGGAGACTTTATCATGATGGAAAATGGTCAACCCTTAGATTATGATCGCGCTGGGGCTAGTAACTATATGAAACAAGCAGCCGAGGGAGCTTATTTACAAGAGGATACTGTGTTAATTTCGGTTTGTGTTGGCAATGGTTCAGGGAATGGCATCGCTTGGGGTTGCGACTTGAGTTATGATTATGTCAAGATTAACGCTGAATATACGACGTAGTTTCTGAAGCGATTTGCTGATGATTAGATAACCTTTGGTTCTGATTATTCAAGACTTCTACGGTTCCTGCTAGAAGTCTTAACCATACAAAAATTGTGGCTGTAATCACCATTACTTTTAAAGGTTTATATAACATAAGTAGCACTCCTCAAATTTAGCTGGGTTCGAGCTACTTCTATTCAAACAAGTGGATTTTCTTTGTCACCTCCCCATAACAGATGAAAAATATTTCATCCTTTTGGGGGATGTTTTCAGATATTCATAAATTCAATTGATTACAGATTTCTTCTATATTACTATTATAAACGGTTGTTTGGTACTGATCCCATCATATTTTGAATATGTCTAATAAAAAAGTTTTAATTTGGTATCGTAATGATTTGCGATTTCATGATCATGAACCTTTATATCAAGCAATTAAAGAAAATTCGTTAATCATTCCTCTTTATTGTTTCGATCTGAGACAGTTTCAGACAACATCTTTTGGTTTTCCAAAAACAGGAAATTTTCGCGCTCAATTTTTATTAGAGAGTGTTCATGATTTACGACAGTCTTTAAAAAAATTAGGTAGTAATTTAATTATTAGAACAGGCTATCCTGAAAAAATAATACCTCAATTAGTTAAAGAATTATTAATCGATGCAGTATACTTTCATGAAGAAGTTACCGCAGAAGAAATCAGAGTAGAAAAGGCACTTAAAAAAGCTTTAAAACCCTTAAAAGTACAAATAGAAACCTTTTGGGGAGCCACCTTATACCATTATGATGATTTACCCTTTAACTTCAATAACTTACCTGAAGTCTTTACCAGTTTTCGTAAAAAAATAGAAAAAAATTCTACCATTAACCCAACTTTTACAGTACCCCAAAAACTACCTTCTTTACCAAATATTGAATTAGGAAATATTCCTAGTTTAGAAGAATTAGAATTAGAAAAACCTCAATTTGAGCCTAGAAGCGTTTTAGATTTTAAAGGAGGAGAAACAGAAGCAATTAAACGGTTAAATAACTATTTTTGGCAACAAAACTGTCTCAAAGATTATAAAGAAACTCGGAACGGAATGTTAGGGGCTGATTATTCTTCTAAATTTTCTCCTTGGTTAGCCAATGGTTGTCTTTCTCCCCGTTATATTTATGAACAAGTACAAGTTTATGAACAAGAAAGGGTTAAAAATCAATCAACTTATTGGTTAATCTTTGAACTTCTCTGGCGCGACTATTTTCGCTTTATTTCTCTAAAACATGGCAATAAAATCTTTTATCCTTCTGGCTTACAAGGATTAGATATTGCTTGGAAAAAAGATCAACAAAGGTTTAAACTGTGGCAAGAAGGAAAGACAGGTTATCCTTTAGTAGATGCCAATATGAGAGAATTAGCTGCCACTGGTTTTATGTCTAATAGAGGAAGACAGAATGTTGCAAGTTTTCTGACCAAAAATTTAGGTATCAATTGGATAATGGGGGCAGAATGGTTTGAATCGATCTTAATCGATTATGATGTTTGTAGTAATTATGGTAATTGGAACTATACAGCCGGAGTTGGTAATGATGCCAGAGGATTCCGCTATTTTAATATTCCTAAACAGTCAAAAGATTACGACTTAAAAGGAGAATATATAAAACATTGGCTGCCAGAATTAACAACAATTCCAGGGCAGAAAATTCATGAACCCTGGAAATTATCTCAACAAGAACAAAAACGATACAATGTAATAATTGGAGTAGACTATCCACGTCCGGTAGTGGACTTTTTTAAATCAGTAAAAAGCAATGAAAGAATTTATAATAATGCTATTGAAAAGCAATAATAAATTAAGTAACATTAGCGGCATCAATGATCACAGAAGGAACCACTAACAACTCTCTTAAACGCTCTAAATATTCAACTTCCCAAGGCTCCCAGGGATAGGAATTTTGACAATGATGAATCCATAAAATTCCCCAAAATTCCCCTTTAATTAAGAGAGGGATTATGGTCAAAGTTTTAACCATCAGTTGTTGAAAAGGGGCAACGGTTTCATCCGATAACTCAGTCTCCTGAGAAAAATCAATAATCATCGATTCTCCCTTTTCATAACGACCTTGATAAACTGTAAAGAGAGTAATCTTTTGCCATGATATGGTTTTAACAGAAGGATAACCCGAACTAATGGACTCAGCCATTAGTTTTCCGTTAGAATGATGAATACCAACTCGTTCTGCATTAACTAAAGTTCTCAGTTGGCTGATACAGTCATTTAAGAGAGGTTGTAGGTGAAAATCTTCTTGACATTGACGAATCAGAGCATAACGAAACTGTTGCCATTGCTCTTGTTTAGCGAGACGAGATTTTAAATAATTGAGGTCCCGAAAATTTTGAGTGCTGCTTAGCAAATGTTTAACCCGTTGCGATAATACCGACCAAAAAATGGGCTTAGTTATGTAGTCTGTAGCACCAACCTCAAAAGCTCGTTCAATAGATGCTTGATCATCAAGTGCCGTAATCATGAGAATCGGAATATAACTATTATCCTGGAGAGAAGAGAGTTGTTTGCAACAGGCAAACCCATCCATATCAGGCATCAGGGCATCTAATAAGATGAGATTAGGTGGAGCAGAATTATAGGATTCAAGACATTCTAAACCATTTTTTGCCTCTGTAACCCGATAGCCTTCTTCCTCCATCGCAATTTTTAAGAGACTTCTCATTGTGCGATCATCGTCAACAATAAGAATCACAGGTGCTTCTGGTTTGTTCGTAGAGCTATTCACAATTTATGCTAGGGCGATAAGGGGTGCTAAACAGTTGAACCATGATTAATCAATTTCTCTTTCTAGAGCATGGCACACCCGATCATACTCCATTTCGAGCCACAACATTTTCTCTTTGGCCTCCTCAATGGTTCCCTGACGGGCGATTGTCTCCATTTCTTCACATAGGTTAAATAAATGAGTTGCCCCTAAGCTCCCAGTCGGCGATCGCAAGGCATGGGCGGCTTGACGTAAGTTCTCTCTACTTGTCCCCTCAATAGCTGTCTTCATCTCACTGAGATAGAGGGGAGCATCTTCGAGATAGCCTCCGACAATTTCATGGAGTCGCTTTCCTGCTATTTTTTGTAACTCTCTAAAAATTTGGGGATCAACCGCTATGGACTCTGAGTGACTTTTACAGCGACTTAAAGCCTGTCTTAGCTCCTCAATGCGAATGGGTTTAGAAATATAATCATCCATACCTGCGGCCAAACATTTTTCGCGATCGCCAGGCATAGATTCTGCTGTCATGGCTATAATACGGGGTTGTTGGCTTGAATTCAGGGTTTGACGAATGAGACGGGTGGCACTGAGTCCATCCATTTCTGGCATCCGTACATCCATTAAAATCACATCATAGACGCAATGCTTGAGGGCGGTTAACACTTCTTTCCCATCACCAACCATGTCTGCCCAATAACCCAGTTTCTCTAGGAGTAAGCGAATAACTTCTTGATTAACCATCACATCTTCAGCCACTAAAATGCGCAACGGTAGTTTTTGGGCCAGCAATGGTTCTTCCAATACTTCCTCTGGCTCTAATGTGGTTATTTTGATGGGTTTTCCTGCAAAAATCTGCATTAAACTGTAATAAAGTTGAGACTGTTGCACTGGTTTGAGCAAAATAGCCGCAAATTCATCTCTATCTTCTTCATGAGCCATTTCGGATTGAGTAAGAGAACTGAGCATCACCAAAGGTAACGTACCACAGTGGGGTTGTTGACGAATGCGACGGGCTAGATCCAAACCATCCATTTCGGGCATATTCATGTCTAAAATAGCCACATCAAAAACAATCCCTCGTTGCAGCCATTCCAGAGCTTTTTCTCCGCAGTCTACCGCACAGGTAAACATTCCCCAAGACTGGGCTTGATTGGTTAATATTTTCTGATTGGTGAGATTATCATCAATAATTAACATTCGTTTGCCCATTAAATAACTTTCTCCTTCTTCAGAGTTGACAGGGGAACAACTGGCAACAGCTTTGGCTTTAATGGTGAAATTAAAAGTAGATCCTTTGCCTTCGATACTATGAACCCACATATTTCCCCCCATTAACTCGCATAATCGCTTACTAATTACCAATCCTAGCCCGGTTCCTCCATAGTTACGGGTAGTAGAAGCATCCACTTGACTAAAAGGTTGAAACAGGCGATGACTGCGTTCTGCGGGAATACCAATGCCGGTATCTTTGACTGCAAATCGGAGTTCGTGCAAACCCTCATCCGTTTCTTCTTCCGATTCAATGGGGGTTGCGTTGATATAAATAACTACTTCTCCTGTGTGGGTAAATTTAACCGCATTACCAATGAGATTGGCTAGAACTTGTTTGAGTCGGGTAGTGTCGCCGATGATGGCATTAGGGGTATTAGGTTCTACTAAATAGGCCAGTTCTAGATTTTTTTCGGAAGCTTGAGAGACGAATAAACGTAAAACCTCTTCAATACACGGTCTTAGCTCAAAGCTTTGTTCTTCTAATTCAATTTTTTGGGCTTCAATTTTGGAAAAATCCAAAATATTATTGATCATACTCAACAAACTGTCTCCACTCTCACGGACAATTTTGACAAACTCTGTTTGTTGCTCGTTTAACTGGGTATCTTCTAAGAGCAATCCCGTCATTCCCATCACTGCATTTAATGGGGTGCGAATTTCGTGACCAATACAGGCAAGAAATTCATTTTTCGCTTTATCAAGTTCTTTTCTATTTTCTTCTGTCGCTTTCATAGCTTCTTCTTTGACTTTTTCTTGAACAATTTCATTATTCAAGTCTTGAAGAGATTGCAGTTGTTGAGTCAACGTCTTGATCAATATTTCTAATTGGTCAATTTCATCCCAGTGGTTTAAAGAAAGACCTTCTTTTTCAGGAAGCAGTGGTTGAGTTTTTTTCAACAAGTCTCTGATGGGGAGTTGTACCTCTCGTTTGAAGATGATAAACATGATCAAAATTAAGATCACACTGACAATCAAAGAAGCCACTAAAATTTTACCTGCGGACTTTAGATTAGTTTGTTGGGTTGATTGTAAGCTGTAGCCAATACGGACTTCTCCTAAATCTGAGGATTGTCCTTTGACAATGACAGATTCGCTTATTTCTCTAAAGTCGGGGTTATGCTTAGCTAATTCCGTTAACATATCTGGAAGGAATTTTTCCCCGTTTTTCGCCTCTTCCGTTGAGGTTAAGTGAGAAACTTGCTCAGTCATGTTTTGGTCTTTCTTATTCACAAAGCTGCTGGTGACTTGTCCTTGCCCATTGACAATTATTCCGTATACCACATCTTGGCTGATACTGGATTTTGTAATCAATCTTTTTAGGGTAGGCCCATCCAGTTTTACTTCTGGCTGCTGAGAAATGAAGCTTATTTGTTTACCTAAGTCCTGCACTCTAGCACTTAACTGTTCAATTCGTTGATAATATCGCCAACGGATCTGAATGACTCCGAACAATAATTGAGCCACGAGCAAGCCCATACTTGTCAGTCCAAGATATCGAAGGGCGATTTTATTGGGTTTTAGGTTGCTCAAACTCATAAATTTAACCACAGTGCATAACTTCGTTTTGTTTCCGATTCTTTTCTGCTTCTAGAAGGCACAATTAAGCCAAGAATTTTAGATAGAGACAATAATCAAGGATTCTTTGTAAAAATTTATAAATAACCTTATTGTATCAAGGGTTATGGGTTTTTGATTTACATTATTTTACATTTAGAAGCAAAATTCAATCACGAAACGTCTCTCTAGCGTCCCTTATATTCTCTGAAACTGCTATGCTGACTATCCCAGGAATGTAGTGATTTTGGTCATAGGGCGACTGTGATGAGAAGCAACCCGCCCGTAGTTTTCATTAGGTACAATACGGTATGGTTTTATCCTCCAGGCAATCTCACCCCGTCTATCATTTTAACCAAGTCTATGACGTCACGTTCCTTATCAGCTAATTCACAAGGCATAGAAGAGGCTAAAAAAGTCTTGGCTTCTAGAAGTTGGACCCAGGAATATTTAGCTTCAGAAGTCGGTTTATCTAGTCGCCAAAGTGTCTGGAAATTCTTATCTGGCCGTCCCGTTTCTCGTCAGATTTTCAAAGAACTCTGTTTTACGTTAAACTTAGATTGGAAAGCTGTGGCGGATCTCCCTCATGATCAAAGCACCACCCTTCCTAGTTTTAAATTAAAGCCCAGTAACTCCGATATACCGCAATTGGTTTCCTTGATGCGTTCCCAGGTCAAAGAAACCATAGAAAGCCAGTGTAGCACCCTACAATCACCCTTTCAAGCAACCCAGCCCCTGCTAGATAAGGTCTATACCAAAACTCAGTTTTTTCTCGAACCCAGTTATCAACGTTGGTTAGAACCATCGGATTTAGAGGATTCTTTGCAGAGTACCCCGAACTTCCGTCTTTCCTCTTTCGATTCTAACACAGTCGTCGATTTAGACGCATTAGCTAAACACCGAAAGTTAGTTATTTTGGGAAAGCCCGGTGCAGGGAAAACGACTTTTTTGCAACATATTGCTTTGCAATGTAATAAAGGGAAATACCGACGTAATTGCATTCCCTGTTTCATTCAATTAAGAACAGAATGGGATCTCGGAGATGATAAATACTTCGATTTTTTAAGCTATTTGATCAATTATGGAGAAAATCATGGCTTTTCCCAGAAACAAGTTTTAATGTTATTGGAAAAGGGAAGATTTCTCTGTTTATTAGATGGATTAGATGAGGTTCCCCTAAAAGTACGAGAAGGGATATGTAAAAATATTCAAGGGTTTGCCCAAGATTATTATCAAAACCTATTAATGATCACCTCTAGAAGTTCAGCACAACAATTTCATTTTAAGGGTTTTACTTATGTAGAAATAGCGGATTTTGATCAAAAGAGTGTTGAGTTATTTGCTCAAAATTGGTTTAAGGCTACCTGTAAAAATAAAACAAAAGGCAATCAAAAGGCAGAAGATTTTATAGAGCAGTTAAATACCCCAGATAATCAAGCAATTAGGGAATTAGCTATTACCCCAATTTTACTCCATCTTTTGTGCTCTGTTTTTCAACAAAAAGCTAAATTTCCTCGTCAAAGGGCAAAATTGTATCAAGCAGGATTAGATATTTTGTTGCAACGTTGGGATCGCTCAAAAGGAATTGAACGAGATGATTTTTATCATAATTTGTCTATTCTTCATAAACGAAAATTATTATCTAAAATTGCTGCTGTAACTTTTTCCCAAGAACGTTATTTTTTTGAAACTCGTGAACTTCAAGAGATTATTGAAGATTATCTTTGTACTCATTGTGATTTCCAAGAAGAGAAGGAAAATCTTTGGTTAACGAGTGAATCTATTATAAAATCCATTGAAATACAACATGGGATTTTAGTAGAAAGAGCAAATGATGTCTATTCTTTTTCTCATTTAACTTTTCAAGAATATTTTACAGCACGTTATATTATTGCAAGTGAGGGTGATGAGTTAGAGAGTAAACTGCAAGAATTAGCCAGCAAAATGCTTAATAAAAGTTGGCGGGATGTGATTTTATTAACCATTAATCTCTTACCGAAAGCTGATCGTTTTCTGCAAAATATGAAACAGTTTGTGGAGCATCTAGCTCAAGAAGATTGCAAGCTACAAACCTGTCTACAATTCCTCGATGAAAAGGTCAAAACTCTAAAATCATTCTCGCACCCATCAGCAGTGAGGGCTTTCTATTTTACTTTACTTAATAATAGAGATTTTGACTTAGCTTTATCCTTGGATAATCAGTTTGCTTATCATAGTCAACTAAGCACAGATATACAACTTGATTCAATTTTAGCTCGTGCTTTTCTAGATAGTATCAATGTCCTTAAAGAACCTAAATTTAAAAGCTTTTTAAATTTAT
>JAAUYJ010223384.1_pt1 | contig 14619 bp, 17 predicted proteins | sample 7278031 | NCBI WGS metagenome assembly JAAUYJ01 (sample SAMN14350222, study PRJNA611818) | marine sediment metagenome | isolation source: surface marine sediment (1.8m) | place: French Polynesia: Moorea | collected 2018-08 | reverse complement strand
TATGCAGAGAGCGTGGGGATTCACACTTAAATCAGATTTGGTGGGAGATTGAGTTTATGCTCCATGTTGTCTGGGTTCGCCCTCTTTTTTCATTTTGGGGTGTGACCCCCCCTCCCCCTTCTGTACAATGAAAAGAGAGGGGGAGAGGGAGGCCCTGTTCCAAAATCATAGTGTGAAATTGAGACTACAGTCCAAGTGATCTGGTTTCGCCATCTAATTTCAATTTGGGGTGTGACCCCGCTCCCCCCGCCATCTCTATATTATGAAGGGGGGTCACACCCTATTCTGAAATCATAGTGAGCGATGAACCACATTATATGAGTCTTCCTTGGGGGTCACACCCCATTATGAAATCATAATGGAGAATTAAGATACCTGAATTGACAGAGATACCACTCTAAGTCAAGATCAAATTTTATAATTTTTTTAAAGAGAGCAAAAAAATAAGTAATGTTAACCAGTTCTTTTGATCTTTTTGCTAATTTCCGCCGCAGGTCATTGAACAAAGTATGTTCTTGTTTCTTTTCCTGGTTACTTTTCATTTTTGTCCACTTTTTTGTCCTTTTTTGTCAAACTCACACTTGTAGAATATTCTACAGAATTGCTTAGCCTATTCTCGCTAAAAACATTCTTAAATTTTTGTATAAAAAAATTAGCCCACGGGAAATTTTGGGTGCAAGTAAAAGCCAAATACACACAATTACACAGATACACAATGGCCATGTGCGGCCGTTTGAACAGCCATGCAAGCAAGATATCATCTCTCTCTTTAAGTATAGAAAACCTTGCTTGCATGGCCGTTTAAACTGCCATGCGCTGCCGTTCTGTATCTGTGTATCTGTGTGTATCTGGCTTGTACTTACACCCAAAAAATTTGGTAATAAAATTGCAGTAAAAGTATAAAACACTAAAAAAAAAGCTGGGTTAGAGGTGCGATTTTGGCCCAAAATTCTGCATTTTGATTAAATTTGTAAAATTGTTGGCGATTTTTTTGCGATTTTAACACCTCTGATTGGCGATTTGAAACAAATTCTTCTGGTCACACTGATCGCGGCCGCCCTCGGAGAGTGAATTATTTTTTCCCCTCATTTCCCTATTTCTAGTTTATCTAATCACACGTGGGCAATGGGGGGTGTAGGCGGGGTGTATTTTTGTTGAAGCAAGCAGGCTCTTCCTGAAAAAACTTAAATTCGAGAAAAGTGTTTTCTATCTAACCCCCGGTTGCGGTTACCACCCCCCTAATGATCTACCGTTATGCAATAATGTACGAACCCCCCTAACTCCTCCAAAAAAAGCCGTTGCTCGCCCACGTGTGTATCTAATTATGCCAAGTCCTTTCGGCGCACCGATGGGCATTGGATCTGCATGATGGTCTGGTATCCTTGCACGGCGGAAGACGGGTGCTTCTGGAACTGGACGTCGTCCGAGAGAGTCTGCTCCGTGCAGCTGTGGAATGTCTTCCACTTGGTATTCACGAAGTCTTGCTGCAGGCGGTTCAATTGCATAGATTAGACATGAACTGATCCGCGACATGTTTTTCTTATTTGTTTCTCACGTCCTGGGTGTAGAATTCGTTGTCGACGAGGACGTTTTCTTGGGATGTTGAGCACTGAGTGAAACATTAGAAAGAAAGGAAGCGAGATACAGCGACACTGGCATTTGGCTAAACTTGATTTTTACCTGTAGAACATAGACGGCTACATCTGCTGGAGGATCTGAGGTGTCGGCGTACGTCACTTGGAAGAAGTAGGTCTTCTTCAGCCCCAGGTGCGGGTAAAAGATGCACTGCTGTGTCCCGTGGTCGTACTCGAACATGTCGCAGGCTAAAGCATGTAATTATTTTGTTCTTGTTTGTTTGTTCTGTATACTTGTTAATTGACCCAGGCTTCTCACCACTTCCGTGCATACAGAGCCTGGCGCAGTACTCCAGGTTGGGGCCCGTCTTGGAGGCCCTGTAGTGCCTGTCGCGCAAGTCCTGCATGCCGATGTTGGAGAAGTCGTAGTTGTCGAGGGTGGGCAGCACCAGGTCCTCGATCTGCGACAGGATGCGGATGTGGTAGCCGTTGATCCTGGTCCAGCGCGGGCTGCACCTCTCCCTGGTGGTGAGGCGGATGTTGTCCAGCCCGAGGGCGCCCTTGCTCTTGTGTATCAGTCCCTTTACTACGATCCGCTGGTCCGGCTCCTTGAAGCGAGGGAGGTCCACCGTATCGTAGTTCCACGGCTTGCCGGCAATGTCACCGTTGTTGTAGCTGGAGAATAATTTGATGTGCAATCGAAGTCCTCTTCATGACCTTTGATTTTTTAATTCTCACGTGAAGCTGCTGGGGGACGACCAGACCTGGTTGATGTAGCTTGTGGCGTTCCCCTCGTTGTTGATGGTCTGCACCACCAGCGAGCTCTCCTCCTGCAAGATAAAATGTTGAGTTCGCTACTCTGTGTAGTCCCCTGTGAATAAAAAAGATTGTCTTACTCCAGGCGACGGCACCGCAGTTGTCCCCACAAGGTACCTAAGATGTAGCTTTGACCTCTTAAGCTTTGGAAGACGCTTCGAGACCATCTTGTGGTAGAACATGTCGGAATCGGGTGTGTAATCCTGGTTGTCCGAGATGAAGAACTTGTCTGAAATGTACGTGATTTGCTAATTGAAATTCGTCGTGACGGATTCTTTCGTTCTCGAACTTGAGGGATAATTTTCGAAGGGGAAGGCGAAGGCGGAGGGCGTGACTATGCCGGCCGGGGTTGCGTCGTCCGCGTAGACCATCTGCAGCTGGTTGATTCCGGCGGCGGACACGTCCGGCATGGCTGGACAAATCGGTCATTTTGTAAGGTCTTTTCGTGTTTTTTTGTTCTTTCTTTGGAAACTCACGGCATGATGCATTGACCGAGGTCCAATATCGCTGCGTGTTCCACTTGCTCTCGTCGAACAAGTCTCTGAGCGTGCACTCCTTGCTTGGTGAGTAGTACCAGCCGAGCTCGCAGCCGCTGGTAGACTTGCACAGGTCGTAGCAGGCGCGGACAGTGTTGACGTTGGTGATGACGCTGCCGATCTGGTTGCCGCTGTCGTACTTCTGACCGGTGCGGAAGCAAGGGTTGACGGCTGCGAAAGATACTCAAGTGTTGTAGGATTTACTGGAGTGATAAAAACTTTTATTTAAAATTTTTCTTACAGTCTTTCTTGTAGCAGAGAGCCCTGTAGTCGTTTCTCCAGCCGTTAAAAATCACTGTAAGAAAAATGAGACCATGCGTCAATATTGGACGAAAAAGATTTTTTTTTGAAAAGTCACTGGAGTCTTTGTTGTAGCTCCTGATCCTCGTCATGCCTGCCCCCGAGAAGGAGGCGATCCTACTTTGTGGCGAGAAGGAGTGGTCCCAGGCGTCAAAGGCGTCGTCGCAGTTGTGGCTCAGGTCGCAGTACTCGCTTACCCAGCCGATGTTACTGTTGCGCTTTTTCTGGACGGCGTTGATTCCGAAGTATATGTCTTCCTCGTTCAGTTCGCTAAAAAAGGCAAAGAAAAAATATGAATAAAATCCACCTTTGGTTTTCCTTGGTATTTGACAGCTAACCTCGCGTAGTACAGCGTCCTGGTGATGTAGTGAATGTCCCTGGAGTCTTCCATGTGCCTGTAGTCGAGGAGTCCGTCGAATCCCAGCGCCTGACAGTCGAGCATCCCCTGCAGGTGGCAGTCCCACTCGGGCCCGTCCCACTTGCTGCTGTCGCAGTCAGTATTGGACTTCTTGAATCCCACGTACGAGCCGGAAGGGAGAGTCATGATCTCGTTGTAGTAGAGCACGTTGTCCTCCAAGATGGTGTTCATTACGGTGGGCTCCTGTTTGGAGTGAGATGGGAAATGGAAATTCTTGATTTGAACTCTGTAAGCACATGGCCCAAGGGAGGAGGATGGCTTGAGGGGGAAAAGCTTATCCATGTGCGGGGTATACAGTATTGACTTGTTTTCCGCGAGTACTGTAGTATACGTTTATTAAGTACTCGCCTGCGCCTTGGTTATGTAGTTCCTCATCTGCATCTGCCTCTTCTTGTTGTCGTTCCCGTCGTCGTCGGCTCTCCACTGGAAGTCGTAGTTGCCGTCGTAAAAGACGCTGACCCCGCCGGGGGCGCCGTCCATCACCGCGGCCTCCTGGAAGCGGTCGCGGCGAAGCTGCTCCGCGTCGCTGATGTCCCAGAAGGGGTCAACAGCCTGGGACGTATATTTAAATGTGTCTTAAATGAAAACCTCCGATTTATTGAATTTGTCTTACATTAGCCGGCGAGGTAGTGGCGAAAATCAGAATCGAGGCGAATAATTTGCGGCGCCATCTCCTCCACCTTTCGGCGGGAGGCGCCATTGTCGGGATTGCCTCTGTTATCTGGTGCCCTTCTGGCGACAACTGAGGAAGGGACCTTTCACGAGCCTACGGCATTTGGGGAGGGGAAGGAGGGTGTCTTCTTCCCCACCTTGGCGTTGTCTCCTTGGCAAAAGCCCCCCGAAGAAAGCTTTTGTTTTGGCAGCGGATCGATTTGGGATCCTTGACTCCCCCTCCACAAGGGCGAACCCCTGTTTTGGGTCCGAGGTGCCATCATCGTCTCGGCGACCGACCGACCGACCGCCACCGCGCGGAGAAACTTTAGGGGCCAAAGTTGCGCAAGAATTCGGGGGTCCTCTTCTCATTCCTATCCTCCTCCCAAAGAGTCACTATCGATTGGCGAGAGTTTCTTCCCGAGCGTTTGGCCAACTCCACGGAGAAAGCCTGTCTGCAGAACGCCGCTCTTGGATGGAGGAATGCAAGCAATGCCCTTTGTTTCTCCTCTGCATCTGCCGAACTCCCAGGAAAAGGAACAAAGCTCCCGCTGGATGTATCCGATCGTCAGGCTTCGTTTCGTGTCGGTCGTAAACAGCGCGGCCGGCGGCGATGGGGCGGAAACTGCCGACGTTTTCGTCGGCAATATGGCAAAGGCCTCAGGAGGCATTAGGACAAGAGTCCCCAGCTAACGCCTACAGTGCTGTGCATTATGGCTTTATGCACAAAATCTTGATAGAGTGCTCCCGCATGCATGCTGTAACGCATACATATGATAGATTCCCCAGTCTTGGTTTGGTTTCTACTTGGGAGACAAACTGGGGGAGATGAGTCGGTTCGCTTCGTTAGTCACCCACGCCGCATTGCCCTTCTTTTTCCCCTGCTACTACCCATTCGCCCTTAGGAATGGGCGGCTGTGGCGGAGGATCGGGAAAGACGAGGGAGAGAGAGCTTTTTTGTCATCTGGGTTGTCGGTCGCGCATGGCTCGCTTCGCCACCATTTTTTACGTCGATGTTGAAGGGAAAAACGCCGTCTCTTAATGATGAAGGCAAAATAACATAGAGAAAAGTCTTTACTTCCTCAGCTTTTTGGTTTATTTATATCGTACACGAAAAGTTTGCCTTTTTCTCCTCCATTCCTTTTAATTATCAATGAAGCGAGATATTTAGCTGGCTCCCGCCTGCCACTAACTTTGCAAAGCTTTTCCCGGTCCCCCACCCCCCCTGCCACCAAGTTCAACTTCCTTCCGCCCAAAGCATGTCACATTAGGCGGCGGGGTACGAGAAGAGGAGCACTCTGCCCTTTTCCTCCCCTCCCCGGTCCCCGCCGCTTTCCCATTCCATCCTTGCCCCATCAGGGCTCTCTCTCTCTCTCCGCCACGTCCCACTGGAGCACCCTATCCCCCTCCGTCTTTTCCTCCCTCGGTGCCTTTGACAAGTTAAGTCGCACTCTCGGCTTCTTCCCTCCCTCCCTCCCTCTTGCTTTCCATTTTTACAAGGGGCGGTGGAGCCTTTGAGTGCTTTTAGAGGCTCCAAGAAAAGGCCCTTTTAGAACTGGTCTTCTTTGGGATATTTCCGTCCTAGTATAAGAGGCTTGACTTTATCACCCCACAAAAAATGCTAATTCCGAAGTATCTCCGTCGCCCTATGGGTCTTGTGCTTGTGCTGTTGATGCGAGTTTCGTTCCTTGTTACTCTCTCCCCCTCTTCCCTCCACCATCTCCTCTTTCGAGATACTCCGCGGAAAGAGGAGCCGATAGCAGGTACGCAGAACTGTGGCCAAAACTTTTTCTCTGCGGCGCAACTTTTCCCCTGTCGGTTGCCGAGAAGGAAAACCGTTTTGTTCCCGCTGGAAGAATTATCTTTTCCTATTTCATAAAATTCCTATAGCCAGCCACAGTATTGCAGCTTGTAACTACATGCGTACAAAAAACTGCGCCATTTGAGCTGAGCATGTTCCGGACCTCTTGGTCTTTTCATATGCGAGACATCTTGCGCCTCCCCCTCGCTTCGGGCCAAAAGCGAACAAAAAAGGAGCGCTGTAACGAGAGGTTCAATATTTCATGCCGCCGCTCTAATGGAAAATGCGAGGAGGAAGAGGAGGGGGTCGTGCGGTCTTAATGAGGCCTTATAAGCTTCTCGGATGGTGCATTTCTGCTCGGCCTGCGACGGCCAAGCGCCATGTTCCCCTGGGGCGAGATGCCTCAATGCATTCCAGCAGCGATATATCGCATAAAAATATCGGGTGAACTTCAGCAGTGAAGGGTAGGCAACAGAAAAAGCCTCCAGAAACAAAGGGGGAGCCTGCTTGATCAGCAATGCATCTCCCGTCGGTCCTACCATACCGCTCCCATGCCTAACTTGGTCGTAACAGGGAAAAAAGGGGTGGACGGAGCTGTGGTGTGTGTTAAATGACCCTTTGCCTGGCTGGGGGTCATAAATTTCCGCCCTCCTTTTCTCCCTGCCCCTCCCCCTTCCCCCTTTGGCTTTATTGCCCTGGTAAAAGCGTGCCTTCTTGCTCTCTCCCTCTTCCCTGAGCTGGGTCAGTTATATTGCCTCCTTGGGGTTTGAGGAGAAGAGTAGGAGAGGAGAAAGGACCGTTTCACTTTTTGAGACTTTTTCTTTGGTCAAGTCCAGTTCTGGTTATGGTTTGTGTGCAGCGAGCAAAGAGGAAGTGGGGAAACGTGGGGCGAACGCCTAATAAGGTTTATTTTGTTTGTTTGAATTGCCCCCAAGTTGGACCGCGGGGGAGGGGACGGCATCTTTGTTTGAGTTTGGGCCCCTGTTTGGCGTGTTTGCCTGTTTGCGGAACGAGGAGGGGAAAGGGCAAGCAACAACAAAGATAGGAAAGGGCAGCAAATTTAATTAAAAGTCCGACCCGTTTTCACTCTCTTATTGCCCTCTTGACAAACGACGAATGCCCTTTTAGACGACAAGGCAAAAATTCTTTTTTACGATAAAATGGTTTTCCACTTTCGCGAAAGGGTTCGCTCCGTTCCTTGGAACGACGGTGAGACGAGGGAAGCCGGTAGCATGCTAAAAAGCCCCCTTTGTTCTCTGCCTCTGCCTCTATAGAAAGGCGCTGCTGTGATGTCAAAAAGGTTACGTTGATAGGAGCGGCGAGAACAAAAGAGGAATTCGCTCCTCTCGCTTTTTTTTGCAACCGAGAAAGGTTGGAGGGTTTTTATTATTATTATGCGCCGCAGCCCCTTTTCAGCCACTGAGGCCATTTCCTTCTCCCCCCCGTCCACCTCCTTCCCTCCATTCTTTCGGGCGAGGCAAGGGATGATTGAGGAGGAGGACCGGCGGAAGAAAAGGCGCAAAGGAGAGGGCGAGATTCAGCAACTCCTTCTGCACTTCTCCAAATCGCCAGTGGCAACTTTTCTTTTTGCACACTCGTCGAATCCAGAGCCGCGCGGTCTCCCCCTTTTCCCTTCCGTGTGCATCAATCTCGTGGACGGACGGAAAGGGGGGGAGAGAGGGCAGCAGGGAGCGTCCGACAGCCGCATTCGCGGAGAGAGGGGAGGAAGAGGCCGCGCGGAACCGTTTTGCGGCGGGGGTGAGAGAATCGTCAATCACATCCCCCTTCCTCCTCTCCTTCCGAAGCAATGACCAACAACAACTCGATCAAAGAGGATAGAAGAGCCTTTTTCTCGATCCTGGAGCCATGCGGCCGCGCAATGCGAGGTACGCGTTTCTTTCATTGCATTGTATTATGGGTTTTTTAAAAAAAACTCTCCAGATGAGTTTGTTTTTAATTTTGATGTATCATCGAGTCTATACGGGCGTTTGTTGACTTGGAATAGGAATCTCCATGGAGACCAAGAAAGGCAATTTCCCGTTTCCCCCTCTCTCCCGCCGTCCCCTCTCCTCTCCCTCCCTCCATCTTTCTCCACTCTCAGATATGTGCGTCCATTTCAGATAGAGAGTTGGGCCCTCAAACCGGTGAGGGCCTACTCTTCGTCGCTGACCGTCCAACTCCCCTTTCCTCCCCCCGAAGTTATCGACGTACAGATCCGTATCCCCTTTCCCTTTCCCTTTTTTAAGAAAGGCGGCGGCGGCGACCTCGTTAAGGGCCCTCCTCCTTCTCCTCCTCGACGGAGGGAGATGGTTCGTTCGGCTCGTACTGTCGACCTCTGAAACGGAAGAAGAGGGAAATCGAGATGGCCTTTCCTCTTCCTAGTTCGTCGATACCGGAGTGAGGAGAACAGGGCAGTCTTCTCCTCCTGGGAATGGAGGAAGTGTACGTACGTATAGAAGACGGTGGGCGAAATTGCCTATTTTTCAGCAAGGTCGAAATGGCCTAGAAGGATGGTTCGAGTTCTGCTTCATTGTCGATTTCCCCCAAAATTTTGCATTGAGTTTTGACCGGATTTATGCGAAGCAGGTTTTTCTTTTTTTTGCCCGAAACGCAGTTGACACAGGATATGAAGAGGGTGATTCGAAACAGAGACGGGAAAGTGAGGAAAGGCCCTTTTTTGCAGAACGAACCTAGCCTTTCCATTTCGCCGAAACTTCAAAGAAACAATTTCCGATTTCTCGACGACGCTGCAGCCTCGAGGGCTGACTCCAAGGAGGAAAATAAGGTTTTTTATTTGTCTTTTTGTTGCGGAGGCCGGAACGGGGAAAATCGAGTCTTGATAGAGAAAGGATATAGGTGGGCCTTGTTTTTCTAGCTTTTTCCGTTGGGTCTATTAGATTACACCGAGTTTAAAGTTCGGTGCCTTTGCAAAACCACTAAATCGACTTTCCTCCGCTGAGGAGAAAGTCTGATCCCTTGCTTCTGCGGGAGGGAACGATCGGAGGAGAAAGAAGAGGCTTTTGAGAACCCCCCTGCACAAAGACAGGTAAGAGGTTTTTTTGGGGGGTGGGGAGAGTAAAAAAGTTTGATTGAAATTCTCGGGAGGAGAACGAACGATGGAGGTGGTGGATAAAAAGAAATTGAATGAGGAGTGGATAAAGTTTCATGGCCCGGCTTAAGGCCCACGCCCCACGGGCGCGCGCGTGTGGTCTTTGGCTTCTGCCCCAATGGTTTTTGGGAAAGTTTTCGGAAAAGAAAAAAGCGTTGGGAAAGGCCTATATCTTCAACTTATTGAGGCCAAGACTAAGGTTGATTTTGGAAGATTGTTTTCGCTCAGCGAAAGGCCAATAACGTAGAAGCTGTTTCCTTTGGCTCTGCTCCGATTTGGCCCCGGCCCCTCGTCCTCTCCCCGCCCACCACTGAATGCTGCGTGACACTAATGACCAGAAGGACCAAAAAGAAAAGCCATTTTTCTCCTTTTCCCTCTCCTCCGTGTTTTTGGTAGACCTTCTTTTCCTTCTTCCTCTTCGTTGCGTCCAAAAAGGGCAATTAACCAAACTTGTGTCCCTCCCCTCCCCCTTCTTTCCTCGTTACTCCGGCCTCCCTCCCTCGTTTACTCCTCTCCCGACCTTTTTTCTCTGGCACGAAGCTGGAAAATCGCCCATTATGAAACTGACTGTTCTTCCCCAGTCGTTCCCAGCACATTGCTGTACAGTATATCTACGTTTCAACTCCATTTGAAATATTCCTTGGCGAATCCTTGAGCTTCTTGCCCCCCTCCCACGAATGCTTGCTTTTGCCAGATGGCAGGTAAACACGGCAGATACGGAAGGAGGGGGAGGGGAAGAACTTTCTTTGGTCCGTTCCGCCGCACAGACCACAGAAGAGTACAAATAGCCCTAGAGAGTAAGTAGCGAAGGTCTGTCGGGTCAGCCCTGGATGAAAACATCCTCCGACCTCCCCCCTCATCTCATTGTAATAAGTGGTAAAAGGGAGGAGGGGCCCTTCCTCCAAACGTCAGACAGCGCGGTCGGTCAGACGAGAAGACCCTTCCTTCTCCTTCTTCTTTCACGTACGGACATCGACGGGCATCGCCGAAGAGACTTTTTCCCTCTCTTTTCCTCCTGCATGGCACGTCGTGGAAGTGGCTGGGCCGGTGGTGGTTTGACCGGGATGTCGGTCGGTCGGTCGACCACTGGCGAAGGGGGCTAATGACATTCACTTCAAGCGGGAGGAGGAAAAAGCAGGAAAAAGAATAGAACCAAGAAGGTGTCGGGATCCCCCCCTCCCCCCCGCCCTTCGCTTCGCTCTGAGGTGCCATCCACCCATCCCTCCCCCTTCCTTTTTGTTCCTACCGTCTCTCCCAAAGGGCGGCCCGACACCGGCCGTATGGAGGATGTGGTAGTGGTTGGCGGCTGTGAGCTCCCCCCCTTTTCTCCGTGCGGAGGACGGACGTGAGAGGAGGAATTGTGCGGCGGCGTCTGACTCTTCTCGTCTCGAAAGATGGAGGAGGAGAAAGGGAAAAGACGAGGGACGATTATTCTTGCAGCCACAACATTGGTATGTGCTGGCTATACCTACTGCGCAATGCTTTCTCTCTTCCCCCCTCCCTCTCTGTAGCTGTGCCTTTTGCGGTGGCAAAGGATCGTTTTATTGTACTTGTATAAAGTTTTTACCTCCTCTTCTTTTCGGTTTTGCTTTGTGGCTATCTGAGGGCCTTACGAAGCACCGAGCAGTGACGGATCTGTCCTCTATCACTCAAGAGCCCGCCCCTTCGTACGTCGTTCACAATCAGAGCGACCTGAGGATGGAAGGCAAACAGGTGGGGTTCGTTTTTGTATGTCTCGATCCCTTCTGAGTGAATGCAGCATGGCGCTCAATTACTTTTCCTCTGCTCTGCAAAATGCTGCTTTCCGTTGGCTTGGGAGAGGACACAACCTGCAGGGAATGAAGCTCCCAGGCCGAAGTTCCGGCACTAAATGCCGCTGCACACTTTCTTTTTTTCCGGATTTGTACCTAAATCCCTCCCCTTTTTTATCCCTCGTCCTTCTCTTGTTCCATCCCACCTTCCATTTGTTCCAGGTCTTTCCCTCCGTGCCAGAACTGGGGATATCTTCCAAAGAGAATACCCGTGTATAGCAGCCAGTAGTAGTACACTTCCTCGTCTTGGCAGAAGCTTAGCCTAATGAGCAATTAGCAGAGAGCCAGCTAGGGATAGAGGGAGGAGGGTGCCTTCCACTTCCTCGGATCCGACCATCCCTCCCGTCTTCCCTCTCCTCTGGCCCCTGCTTGAAGCTGGAATAAGAGGAAGGGTGGGTGGTATAAATCTGGTCCGGAGCAGAAGGGAAAGGATCGCCGTGATACCAGTGCGGCCGTGCTTGTGTCTCCCTTTCTCTCTGAGCCGGATTCACCAAACCAATGAATATAAAAGAGGACATCTCTCCTTCTTTTTGAAAGGCCCAAGAGACAGAGAGTAGGATAGATGGAAGTCTTGAAAGCGGCTTTCTTATATAAGAGAAAGACTGACGCGCAAGAGAAAAGGGGAGGCCTGCTATAAGAAAAGAAGTAAGCTTGAGGGAGTGCGAGTGAGAACAGGGAAAAGCCATAATGGAGCTCCCCCCGCCCGCCCGTCCTCCCTGGCTAGGGCGAAGAGCGGCTCTTTCCTCCTTTCTGTGTGATCTCCAATCATGCGCCTAATGGACTGGCGACGGCCGAAAGAGGAGAGAGGGAGCTGTAGGGGGAAGGGGGAAGCGAGACTTCAGCGGCGGTGCATCTCTGTCGCCGTGGGGAGGTGTATATAAAAAGGCCGTTTCGTCCTCCCCCTCCCCTTCCCGCCCTCGGTGCCGCATATTTTTGGTGCCGATCTTTTTTCTCCGCACCGGTGAGCAACCTCAAAGAGAGGGGAGGGGGGACATCTGGCGCTGGCGCCGCCCCTCGATCGGCGTCGGCGGGATCGGGAGGAGATGGAGGGAGACCCACTTTCTCAGTCATTTCCGCCCTGCTTGCGCCTGCCTCCCCCCGTACTCATCTTCGCCGCCGCAAGCAGGCGACACTTCTAAGGCAGGAGAGAGGCCGTGTGTGTGTGGATAACTGGAGGCGGGAAAGGAAATGAGGGAGGGAGGGAACAGGGAAGCGTCATAATCGTTATTCCGCTTCCATCTCTCTCTTCCCCTCCTTCTCCCCTGTGGAGGGAAGGGGAAGGTGTGCTTAGGAGTCGGGAGGTGGTGCCTGCTGCGATGGATGGGGGAGGGGATTTGTCCATGACTCTCCTCGCTCCTTGCGCTCTTCTTGCTGTCAGTTTTGGAGTTTAAAGCCGTTTGGCGTACTTACAGTACAGTAGTGTAATTTAATTAAGTGCATTTTAATTTGTTGCTTTAGAAAGTTCCCAGATGAGTAAACACGCACCATTACTCTCCCTTTTTTGCAAGTAATGTATGTGCTATAGGCTCTGAGGCTGGAGAGTGTGACCTATCGGATCTGGTCTGCAAGAAGTGCGGCGGTCGCCAGTTTGGTCGGGGGGATGAAGGCTGCGGATGGAGATGGAGGAAGAGGAATGAGGGGGGACACTTGGAAAAGTTTTTTTTCGAGTAGGCTGGCTGGGCCTGAAGCTCGCGGGGGACTAGAAAGTAGATACCGGTAGATATAGCGCAGGTGGTGGCAGTGCGCTATCTGGGTACGGGAATTGTGCATTTCAAGAGAAAATGATCCAACATATCCCTGTAAATGCAGTAGAGAAATTATATGTAGCTACCACTGTACTCATACTTTGTTCATAGAGGTTTTTGACATTCGGCGAATTTTTTCCTCCGGTAACTTTTCTGTTCCGTCAGTAACTTTTTCTCCTTTTGCTGTAGTAGTAGATCCCCCTCCCAACTCTAGCCCCTTCCCTTTTACCGAGTGGGATGTATCTCCTCCCCAGAACCATTGTCTACTCCCCCCTCCCTTCCCGCACTCTCAAGCCTCGTTTTGCGACTGGCAGCCAGCAAAAAAGTTTGAGCTCAGTTGTTGTTGTTGCTTTTGCTACTTTTCTTCTTCTCCTTGCTTGAGTGCGGGTAGGCTCTGCTGCGGAGCGGAGCGTGTTTTCCTCGTCTTCACGAGGTTGGAAATCCGTAGAAAAAGTACGACAGGACAGAGGGGGGGGGACAGGTGCGGAGAATCGTCCCATATTTTGGCCTGTTCTTGCCTTGCTTGATATCCCCTGAATGTCATGATTGGCTTGTTAAGAAAATCAGGGCCCCTTGCAAATGTGCTGAACGTCAGTAGTCTTCAGTCATACCGTTCAGCCTGTAGACTATGCTATATACCAACACATGAAACGGGGGAAATGATACATGATATTGTCGCTACTCAAACCAGGAACGTGTAGCCAGCAATTTCAATTCAATCATGGAATGGGATATGCTTCCTCCATGGTACGTACGATTTAAAGAAGCAACAGCAGCATCAGCAGATTGAGATGAGGAAAGATGAAACTCGAAATTGCCTCTCTCTCTCCTCTCCTCCCCACCTTCTCCCTCGGGCGAATTCCGATTCCCTATCCAATCCATCCCGGCAGCACACATAAAAATGAGGAGTATGCTTCGTAGTAGCAGTAGTGTGCCACCAGGGCGAGATTTTTACGGCGATCGAGATTGTCCCCCATTCTACTTCCTCAGGATTTCGCCCCTTCTTTTTTCCAATCTTGGTTCGATGCTGCTAGCTTGCATCGGGCCCTGTCGAAGTAAGGGGAAGGGGAGGGCCACCACCACCTCTCAGTGCATCTCTGGTGGCACTGCGTAGGGGGTTCGGAAGAAAAGGGGGTGACGCTATCGACACAACGGCGTTTCCTGAAAATGGAAAGCTGCGAATTTGCCGATTCCTCCGCCCGCTTTCCTTGGAACTCCCGCGTCGTTGGCCAATCTCTCGCCAGGCAATAACGGAGAAAGAGGAAGGAGAAGAAGGCTGGATGAGTTCCTCTTCCGCTCCCCCTTCTGTTCCCCTTTCCCCTTCTTTTGCTGCTGGAAGCGTGAGGGCGGACGGGGAAGCCTTTGATATCAAGGTGAAGTGGGGAAGGGGAGGCGCTCGGACGCGAAGGAATTTTTGCGAGGATGAAAGTTGGGAGGAAGAAGGAACACGAAATAGCTGCTGCCTTTGAAGAGACATTCGCCGACCATCTGAGATGAGTATTTTGTAAAACTATAAACTCTACCTGTGGCGATGTTATCATGAAAACTTTGTGTACATACGATTCTTTCTAGCGTGTAACACGAGCAAAATACAAAGGATGAATTCCCCCCACGAAGTGAAGCTCCTGGAAGGGAGGAGGGGACGGATTCTTTCACGAAACTTCACTCATCTTGGAATTAAGGCCCGGGTAAAGAAAGGTCGTCGCAGGCGTGGGAGACACCGAGTAGAGGAGGAGGACGGATTATGCCTGGGAAGAAGACAAGGAGGGAGGAAAGTGGAGAATGAAGAAGACGGAGGAGGATTTTTTTTTAGCTGGAGGAGGACAAATTGCGGAACACTCTTACCCGTCGTCCGTTG
>JAAUYJ010093083.1_pt1 | contig 14619 bp, 23 predicted proteins | sample 7278031 | NCBI WGS metagenome assembly JAAUYJ01 (sample SAMN14350222, study PRJNA611818) | marine sediment metagenome | isolation source: surface marine sediment (1.8m) | place: French Polynesia: Moorea | collected 2018-08 | reverse complement strand
TATAAAAAAATAAAAAAATGACAAAACCCAGGCTCAATCTAGGCTCATGAGCTTTTCGAGCCTGGACCTTCGAGCCTGAGCCGAGCCTGAGCCTGGAACAATCGGCTTGAGCCTTCGAGCTTTTGAGCCTGAGCTTAGGCTCGATCCACCCCTACAGCACAGCACTTCTCGTTCTCGGCCAAGTTGGTGCCTTGGTGGAAGACATCCCCTTCGTTTTCGTTTTCGTCTTGGTTGTCTCCCTCTCAACAGTCATGCTGTCCCTGTCTTTGGCCGCCAGACAACGCGGCCTTTGCCTGCAGGCGGCTGTTTCCAGGGCCGCCGCCAGGGCCTCCTCTTCCTCCTCCGCCGAGAACTTCTGCTCCGCAGACATAAGGCCCGTCCTCCTGCGGCCATCCTCCCTGTCAAAAGGGTTCCTGGCCAAGACATCAGCCATCACCACCAGGTAATAATAGAGCTTTCACATTGCCTGGTCTTTTCCACCACTTCTTTCCCTTTCTTCCATAGGCCCTTCTCCACCTCCCCCGTGTCCCGCAGTGAAGACCACGTCTTCGAGTGGAAGGTGCACCGACTGCTCAGCATCGCCCAGATCCCCATGTTTATCGTCCCGTTCATCTGGACCAACCCTATCACCGACGCCATCTTTTGCACTCTGCTTGTCGTGCACTCACACTGGGGTATGTGACAGGGCCAATTTTAGGATAGACTGAATTTTGCTTAAAGCCTTAATAAGTCAGGTGTCAGGACATATCAAAAGTATGTTTCCTGGCATAGCTCGTCTCTTTCATGGGAACAAACATTATTGTTGTACTTTTCTTGCTAAAGTATAGTGCTGTATAGATCAGTGTTGGATTGGAAAGTTTGTTCGTTCAAGTACCTCACTTCTCTCTTCCTTCCAGGTCTGGAGGCCATTGCTGTGGACTATGTGCAGCCCGTCCGCGTGGGCGGCAGCACCCTTATCCCCAAGCTTGCCGTCGGCGCAGTGTGGGCCCTCTCCGCTTTCACACTCGGCGCCCTCTACTACTTCAACTACACCGACGTCGGCATTGTGCACGCTATCAAGATGCTGTGGAGCCTCTGAGGAAAAAAGTGCTCTTGGGAGACTTTTGGCACCCCATGCTAGAGATCTGTAGGCGCCAAAAAAAGGTTGGTGTTTTGGCGTCAGTAGTAAGAGATTTTCTTTTCTTTCCCTCTGAAACGTGAACAACAATTACTATTAGAAATAAAAATATCTAAACCAGCAACGAGGCTTTTGGGATATTAGTTTTTGTTTGGGTCTATATTTTCTCTTGGACTTGCTCATACAATTCGTACCTTATTTATTGTTGAGTTCTTACACTAAAAAATAGTTGTAGTTGCTTATACTGATCACCTCACGTAGGAAAGCATCCGTTCAAGTAGCACATAAAAAATAGGCAGCCATACAAGTCATCGGGTCTGAAACAACATTACACATCTCCCGGCCACGCCGGCGGAGAACTACGTTCAGTATCTTTTAAAAATCGTATAAAATGGCAATTAGAAAAAATATTTACATGCAAATGTAGACAGTTTTTAAGATCTTCCTTTATCCTCGCTAGTCGTCCTCGTTAAACATCTCCCCAAGACTCTTAGGGCAGACGCAGGTGCAGAGTCCCCTGCCGGAGGTGCCGCTGCCAATGTTGATGGCGTCCTCCATGGTCTCCGGCAACTGCTGCCCGACAGTCTCCGGGAAGAAGATGGCGAGGCAGCCGGCGACCACGGCGATGCAGCCCATGATGAGGAGCGGGAGCGGGCCCCACACCGTATTGAGCTGGATGATGAAGAGGCAGAGGATGCCGCCCACCCTGGCCACGGTGGAGCAGCTGCCAATGGCCGTGTTGCGAATAATGGTGGGGAAGAGCTCGGCCGTGTAGACATAGACGATGGCGAAGCAGGCCGAGGCACCAAACTTGCCCACCAGCGAGAAGACCACCTGCAGGGCCCCCAGCTTCTCGTTGTCCTGCAGGAGGGCGGCCAGGATGCAGAAGATGCCTGAAATGGCCTGGCAGAAGCTGAGGATGGGGCGCCGTCCCCAGCAGTCCATGACAAAGATGCAGAAGAGGTAGCCGGGGATCTCCACAAAGACGCTGAGGCAGAAGTTGCTGTAGGCGTCGCCGGCTAGGCTGGTGGAGGCAAAGGACAGGCCGTAGTAGCATAGTGTGACGGAGAACCACTGGTAGAACATGTTGGCGGTGCGGAAGGCGATCTTGGCCGGCTGGAACAGGTCGAGGAGGGTCGGCTTGCGGTTCTGGAAAGAAATTAAAAACAACGCAATAGAACCAAAAGTACAGTTAAATATATTCTCCTTTTCCCACCTGTCCATCGTCTTGTACGTGCATCTCGCTCTTCCTCTCCCCTGAGAGTACGTCCTCGGGGACGCTCCTCTGGTTGATCCTGGCGCCTTTCCGGATGATCTCCACGGCCTCGTCCTTCTTCCCAGCCGCCAGCAGCCAGCGGGGGCTCTCGTCAACCAGGAACCAAAGCACCAGCAGGACGATGAGGGGACCGTAGGCCACCATCTGCAATACCAGCATTTTAGGTGATTCTTTCTCTACTCGGATTCCGCCCCTCACCTGCAGCGTCCTCCAATCCCTGAAGATGTACGCCTCGAGCCCGAGGAGGAGCTCGCCCAGCGCGAAGGGGATCTCAATGGCGATGCCGATTAGCATGGTGTACTTGGGACCCACGAACTCCACTGCCAGCACGAAGGTGACCATGAAGCAGCCGATGCCGCCGATGCCGGTGAAGAAGCGGAGGAAGCCGAAGCCTGGATGAAATCATACGTGCAATTAGCGGAAATATCTTTGCAAAAAGTAGGAGAATTGTCCTTACTGATTGGATCGTTTACAAAAGCTCCAATGAATCCGGACACGGCGACCAGGAAGACGGCGACCATGAGCGCCTTCAGCCTGCCGTACTTGTCCGAGAAGAGTCCCATGACGAATGATCCGACCAGCATGCCCAGCATGTAGGTGGCACCGAGGGCGCTCTTACCGATCAGGCTGTCGCAGACGAGGCCGAAGTCCTGGAGCAGACTGATGTGGAGAAAAACAATGGTAAAAAAGCATCCATGATTTCTTTTGTTGCTATTCGCAATCACCTGGTAGTGGTCGTGTCGGTGTTGAAGATGAGCTGCTCCTGGGAGCAACCTGTCTTCTCCACCCCATCACCCAGCTTCTTCAGTGTTGTGTCGTTCACGGCCCTAGTGTAGGCGTCGCACGAGTTAGGTTTGGACTCGAGAGAGCCAGGCGCCAGGTACGTGCATGTCCCGTCTAGCTCTTTGTTGGCCCCTACGTGCGCTCCGCTCATCCAGGGAGACTCCGCTCCCTGCGTGTCGCATAGAGAGACTGGGCATCTTGCGGGCATGTTGAAGGCGGTGAAGGCCCAGACCACCACGGCCAGCCCGCCGGCGCCCGACGTTAGCCAGAGGAGGAAGAAGTTCCTCCACTGCCAGGCGCGGCACTGCCCGATGTGCTTTAGGACCAGGTCGTAGTCAAGGGTGGCGGTCATCTTGGTGTCGTTTTCGGCTAGGTCCTCCTTCGTGTCAAAGCGGCGAAGCCTAAAGATAGCAAGAAAAATATTTAGTATGGGGCCGCATTTTCACTTTTCCCCCATGGCCCATGTACCACAAACAAAATCACCACATCGCCAAGAACAATGACGACTTTGTTCAAATACTAGTCGACTTCCAGCCTCGAGTGGAAGAAGAGGTACTCAAGGAGGAGACGAAAGACGCCCAGAATTTGCTTGCTTGCCCCCTTGGCTACTGCCAATTTTTTTTTCAGGACAATTAAAGGGTACGGCGAGGTACGATCATCATAATCGCAAATTTTTCAGACTCGTTTTGCGTGAGTGATTGTCGTGCACGTACCATCAATTGAAGGCGACTACAACTTTAATTCAAACAGCAGCAGTAACGCCCATCATTGTTGGAAATGTTTTTAACCACCGCGGATTCTATCGCGAACGAGGATGCAAAAGCTTTGGACGCAACGAGGAAAAGCAAATAAAATTCAGTCAATTTGCTATTGCCCACCCATTCCCGGACGGTAATTGTGCCTCGGCGGAAGGAGGAGGAGAGTCGGAAGTACCGCCGCCGTCTTCTTCCTTCCGAAACAGGCGATTGAGGAAATGCTTCATCTCTCAATAAGAGTAACGTGTATGTACAACTACTACACAGCTACAGATCAGACAGCTACCTTAGAGTGTCCCAGAAACTATTGTGCGCTGTCCCCTTAGCCTGCCCCGAGCGTGTACAATTGTGGAGGATAAAAAGGGAGTTGTTCAGGTGCACTTATGCCGTTGTAACAAGTGTTAGAATCGCGGCTGGAAAGGATATCATTCAAGTACGTAGTTTAACATTCCGTACTGTTGCCGCCAAACCGAAATAGACTGGAGGTGGAACAGACATAAGTTTGCATCCTATTGCAAAACATCGACTATGAAGCTTCAGCAGAAGCTATTTTTTTAAAAAACCTGAAATAAGCTTATTAAAATGGAATCGAACCCTCCACCTGCAAAGTGCTCTCGATCGAAGGAGGGTGAAATAATTGGATTTTCCTCCGCCCTATCGTCTCCCTTTGGGCGGTGGGTGGGGCAGAGGCTGCGGGGCAAAAAACTATATAAATATGAGAAGCCCTTTTATGCTCAAGACTAAGGAAGGAACGAAAACGGCGGCTCATGCAGCAGGAAGAAAAACATTGTTTATCGCGGAGGCGAGAATGAAACAGGCGGGCGGCGAGTTACGCAAAAATGCCCCGGGCGGAGAAAAATTCTCACACAGTCAAAAACCAAGAAAGTGAAAATCGTCACAAATGAGGTTCTTTACCAAGTGGGAAAAAGTAAGTCGACAATTGGGAAATTGAAAAAACAAATCTTTGTCGAAGTGGTGAATTCGGTCTATGTTTGACGCTTCCTGCATCATCATGGAAGCGGTGCTAATTTTTGCACGCCACAGCAAAAGTTTTTTTTCACGCTAAGCAACAGAAAAGGACGGTTGTAACTTGAACGCAGTTTTTTGTCGTCAATTGATGGAACCAGCAACAACAGCACCTGGGATGATGCGGTTCTCACGACAAGACAACATTCCAAGAGAAAGAAAGATGACTCTTCGGTCCTTCCTGCTATTAGTTGATCTCACATCGGATGATTACGGCAATTTTGAAAGTTTGAGAGAGGGACTCCACCCCTATATTAAGGGGGCAAGGAAGGCCCCCCTTTCATCACAAAGACGCAGAAAAAGACTCACCTTCTTCCTTATGACGGCGTTTTGATGGTGCTTTGGACGGTTTTTAGTGTTCGCGTCCTTTCTTTCCTTATTTTTCTCCCACGGCTCTCACTCCTCCTCGGGATTGTGGTTGGTGGTTTCAGACACTTTTGCTCCTGTTTTCGATCCTCTCAGTTCATGCTCTGTATGTTATCAACTGGGGAGAGGAAAAATTAGCCACGAATATTTCCTCCTTCACTCGCGAAAGAAAATCGTTTTCCTCTGAGACACTACTCTCGCGGGGTGATAAACCTTGCGCCGCTGGTTTTCTTCGAAGTTTTTGTTTCCTTCGAATCCTCTCACTCTCAGTGCTGCCAGATCTTGCGCAATTGCGCGAAAATGGCGCATCTGGCACCCCCTCTCGCGCATTTTGAAAGTGCCTTTGCGCATTGCGCGAAAAAGCCAAAAAATGGCGCATTTTGAACTTTGTCAAATTTTTACTACATAAAAATGTTAATTTTTCGTAATTTTCAAAAATATTTTTAATGGTTGATTTTTGTACCCCCTCTGAAACGTCCAAAAATGCATTAAAAAAGTTGACATTTTAGGCGGGCGCATTTTTTGGCGCATTTTGATGATCTAGGGGCGCATTTTCGCAATTTTGAGTTGGTCACACTGTCAGTAGTTCAACTTTTCGAAATCATATATTTTTTTGCCTTAGACACACTCCAGCTGTGAAGAACCTCGCCATGCTGAACAGGGTGCCCACCTCCGCCCTGTCGCTGAGACGCCTCCCCTCCTCCTCCTCCCGCCGCCAGTCCACCGTCCCCCAGCACGACCCTCCGGACGACGCCAGCGTGGGGGAGCTGCGGTCGTTCCTGGCCTCAGTCCCCGCCGGGGGACTGCTCGTGCTAACAGGTCGTGGCAAATTGACTTTGCGTTGAGTTGGCGGGCGAACTTGTGTGCTTTTGCTGTGTGTGTGTGTGTAGGCGCTGGCATGTCCACGGAGAGCGGCATCCCCGACTACCGCTCCGCCGGCGTGGGACTCTACGCCAGGAGCAACAGGAGGCCGATACAGGTGGAGAAGAAAAAAATACGTTTTCACATCAAGCCATCAGTATTGTTGCTGCGTTTTTCCAGCATAAAGTGTTCATGGAAAGCCCCTCCGCCCGCCAGAGCTACTGGGCCCGCAACTATGTGGGCTGGCCGCGGTGGCAGGGGTTCCAGCCCAACGGGGGCCACTTCGCGCTGGGGCGGTGGGAGCGACAGGGGAGGACCAGCCACGTCGTCACGCAGAACGTGGACCAGCTGCACTACAAGGTAATTAAGGGAAATTGGCAGTTGGCAGCTTTTTAAAAATGATGATAATAATTGTTACTCCTTAGGCTGGATCCAGCAAGGTCGTCGAACTCCACGGGACCAACTCGGTCGTGACCTGCACCAGTTGCTCGTACAGGTAGGCAGCACGGTTTCAAAGTGAGGCTCACACGGTAATTAATTTTCCCCTTTCCCTTTGCAGAACTCCTCGGCACGCCTTCCAGGAGCGACTAGGGGAGCTGAACGCCTCCTTCCACCACCAGGTCACCGACAGGATGATGAGGCCGGACGGAGACACGGACATTCCTGACGTGAGAAATAAATCGAATTTACACATAAAAACCTATGAAAATTGAAATTTGCAGGAGCAAGTCCGCCGCTTCGCGGTGCCTTCTTGCCCGAGGTGCGGAGGTGTCCTCAAGCCCTGGGTGGTCTTCTTCGGCGACTCGGTCCCGCAGAGGAGGGTGGAGCAGGTCAGGGAGCTAGTGCATCAGTGCGAGGCCCTACTCGTTGTGGGATCGTCGCTGCAGGTGATTTCCTCCCAAAAAACTGAACTTTGAACGTTGCAAAAATTAAAAACCGTATTTCATTTGCCAAAGGTCTACTCTGGCTACCGGATAGCCCTGCAGGCCAAGGAGGAGCTCAAGAAGCCCCTGGCCATCCTCAACATTGGCGCCACCCGCGGGGACCACCTCGCCGACGTGGTCGTCAGCGGCAAGGCGGGGGAGGTCCTGCCAAGACTGAGACTCGACTAGGAAAGAAATGCCATATCTCGAGAGTATCATACATTCAGGCGGAAATTAAACGCGGGAGAACACAAGTTGGTCTTGTAGTGGGTAGAAAAATATAATCAACAGTTTCTCTCTCGCAGACGGAAGGGAGATGCGCGGGAGTGGTTTTTTATCGTGCTTTTTTGGGATTTCGCGCCCAGGAGAGAAAAAAGCTCTCCGGTGAGATTTCGGGCCTCATTTTGCGTTCTCTCTGCATGAACACTCTCTTCTTTTACCATCATATTGGTCCTACACATGTTACTCGTACTTTGGAAGAAGTAGTAGGGTCTTCTTTCTCTCTGTCGGACTGTTTTTGGTCACTCATTCATGGGAAAATTCTTTCTTCGTTGCGCTTCTATTTGGCGGCCTGGCGGGGAATGCTATCTTTTCCAATCCGCCGTTTATCAGAGAGCTGTGTGTGTGTGGCAAGGTGTATCTTTTCTTCGCATTTTCTTTTCTTTTAAGTGAGCCGCTCTTCTGCGTGCTTCTTCCGATGTCCGCCGCCACTACTCCAGGTTGAACTGCTGCGGCGCCGACGGGTGGTGGTACTTCTGCGGCTTGTAGATGGGGTCGATGGGAGCGGGCGCGTACATGTAGTCGCGGGAGGCGCCCAGCTCCGAGAAGGCCTTCTGCACGGCGGACCAGAAGTAGCAGAAGAGGAAGGTGGCGACGAGGAGGACGCCGAGGGAGACGCAGCCCATCACCACCGAGAGGAGGAAGAAGAAGACGGTGGCCACGATGCCCACGGCCACGAAGCAGACGATGACCAGCATCTGGAGGACCAGGTAGGGCACCATGAGGCAGCGCTGGCGGCTGCAGATGCCGATGGTCATCACCAGCGCGAAGAGGAGGTAGACGGCGGCGAAGGCGGCCTCCGCGGCCAGGGCCACGTACATGTACTTCTCGGCGGCAGAGCGGACATCCTCGGGGGAGGGCTGCAGAAGAATTAGTGGAAAATAGATTGCAAAAATATCTAGGCCAAGGGAGCAGGGGGAATAGAGCAGTACGTAGGCTAGACTTGGACAGCAACGGCCATCAAAAAATCATTCATGACCGAGGATGGGCTCATCTTTTCTATTGCATCACAATCACAAGCAAGGGAGTGACGTCGGAAGGTCTTTCCAGCTAAGGACAAACAGGTGGCACGGGGCGACCGCGGACACATGACTAATCAATCAATACAGCCTCATGTTTTTACCTGCTCCTGGCTGTAGTCCAGAGAGTCGAGGACCTCCGAAGTGGCGTTCTTGGCCTCCTTGACCATCTTCTCCAGGATGAAGAAGACGCTGTCCAGGTTCCCCTCGATGGGGTTGAAGCTGCTGTCCGGGTCCAGGCCCATGAGGTAGGGCACGAGCACGGCCAGCTCGGCGGCGGCCAGCAGCACGCCCAGCAGCCCGAGGAGGACGCCGCCGGCGTGGACGGACACGCAGCAGCAGCACTTCCTCATCTTGGAGGTCCGGGTCGGGGTCCTGGGGTCGGGAAATCCGGGTTTTTACCGTCGTCAGAACGGGTCTTTGTCCGCCCGATCCGTCCGCCGTTGTTTCTGCTCCTGCGACTTTTTTTGCGAAAACAGCCGCTTCTCCTCCTCCTCTCTCGTCTTTGACTGCAGCAGCAAAAAGGGGCGGGGAGGGATTCAACAAGGATGTGGCCCACGAAAGGGGGCAGAAAAATCTGGATGTATCTCTACCGTATATTAGTTGGCAAAGTCTAGTACAAGACACCAATGCACATATGAGCAATATCGTTACCTCGTTGGCGAATCCCGTTCGTTGTAGGGGGAGCTGAACAGAGGAGGGAGAGAGACCTAGCCGAAGAAGGGGAAGGGAAAAAAACGGGTGCGCCTCCACCACCACCACCTCCGCCCAGAACGGGCGCGCAGCATTTCCTGCCTCCCTCCGACGCGACGCCGCCCAGGAAAACCCCCTCTCCTTACACACAAGCACCAGGCCGGAGAGGCAGGAACCGCCTTTTCCCCCGATCTTGCCGCCGCCGCGTCGCTACACACACATGGAAACCTCGGGGGAAATTGAGGTTGTCTGTAAATTAATAATCCCCACCCCCCTTCTGTAGTCGCCACAAGGACCTGACCGCAAGTTGGTGACCTCGATTTCGAACTCGCATTTAAGGGGACCGAGGGAGCAAGGGTTTTCCCGTGCTAAGAAACGACACAGTACTAATGAAAAACGTACGGGAAATATTTCTCTTTCCAAACCTATTTTGCGATGGCGAGAGTACGTACTGTACTACAAATTTATATTTCGTCGCCGCAGGCGCTCTTTAACATGTCAACGGGCAGGGGGCGAGTTCAAGTACAGTAACAAGCACACAAAAAAGACGTCAAGAGCTCCCGAAAAAAGGGAGCTGTCCCTACTTTATTGGGCAAGAACTACTGTGCTACTGTCCCCCGGGGTCTCCTTGACCCTTGTCCTCCACGGTTCCTCCCCTCTGCTCCACCGTCGACTTGGAGAACGCGGCTGCGGCTGCCACGGCGGCCGCGGCGGCCGCGGGGTGGGTCGGGGACGCCCCCGGGGTGCGGCTGGCGGGCGGCCCGGGGTGGTGCAACGGGGAGGAGCGCGTCACTCCGGGCACGCTGGAGGGCGCGGAGTAGGGGTGCTTGGGCGAGACGTTGGGGGGAGTGACGGAGCCGCCGCCGATGTACTTGGGGGACGCGGAGGGGGCCTGCTGCTGTTGCTGGCCCTGCTTTGGGGAGATGGAGTACTTGGGCGAGGTGGTTGGGGTCTTGGACGACGTCGAAGAAATCGGCGCCGCGGAGGAGGAGGAGGAGGATCCGTGCGAGGGCGACTGTCCCTTGGAGGAGGACAGTTTGGGAATCTGGAAGTTTCCCGTCAACTTTTGTCCCCCGCCGGCGGCAATCTTTTTGGCCTCCTCCTCTCTCTCCCTGTCCCTGGCGCTGCTGCTACTGCTACTGCTGTGGGACGAAGACGAGTGGTGGTGGCCGTGGTGGTGTCTTGATGCCGACGAGGAGGATCCTCCGCCTCCCCCTCCTCCGTGGTGCCGATCGCGGTCTCGGTCGCCGGACCCGGATCCAGAGTTACGCCTCCGATCCTTGTCAAGGGCGGAGCTACTGCTGCTACTGCTGTTGCCGCCCCCGCTGTTGCTACTGCTCTTCCCCTTGTCTTTGTTCTGCGATGAGGAGGAGGAAGATGACGTTCCCGAGGATGACCCTGAGTGGCGGTGTGAAGACGATGATGAAGAGTGGGACGAGTGAGAGCCTCCGGAAGATCCTCTGGATGATGATGAGGAATGCTTGGAGGAAGAGGAGGACGAACCTCCGGATCTTTCTCTGCCACTCGGAGAACCAGACGAAGACGAAGAGCTCTTGGACTTGCTGGAGGAGCTGCTCGACGGACTCTTTATCATCAGCTTCAGGGAGGAGGACGAGCTGCTGCTGCTGCTGCTGCCACCGGTCTTGGAGGAAGAGGACGACGAGGAAGTCTTGTCCTTGGGCCTGGACGGGGACGAGTTGATCGGCGAGATCTCGATGCCCGTCTCCGATGCGGACGCCGACAACCTGTCGATAACGGACTCGATCTTGAGATTCTTCGACGAGGACGAGGAGGATGACGAGGACTTCTTGGAGGAGGAAGAGGAGGAAGAGGAGTGGCCGCTGCTTGATCCCCCGGGCCTCTTCTTGGCGGAGGACGCTCCGTCCCTGGACGAAAGCGAGGAGGATTCGTGCTTCCTTTTCTTTGAGGAGGAGGAAGATGACGAGGAAGATCCGCTCTTCTTCTCCAACTTTCGCTTGTCGTCCTCGGACAGGCTCCGCCTCATGTCCCTGCTCACGCTGCCGCCGCTGCCGCTTCCCCCGCTGCCCAATGAGCCCCCCTTTGATGACGAGGACGACGAAGAGGAGCCGCCGTCGCCTCCGCTTCCCCTGCTCCCTCCGAGCGGTATGATCTCTATGCCGCCGGAGCTGCTCTTCCTTGAGGAAGTAGAGGAAGCGCCGTCGTTCGCCCCTGCGATCGGGGTGATGGACACGGAGGGCTTGATGTCGGCCACGATAGTGGGCGGCACCATGGAGGAGGAGGGCCCTCCGGAGTCCTTCTTGCTGGAAGAGTCCTTAGCGCCCGACGAGGACGAGGAGCTGCCGTTCCCGGACGAAGATGACGAAGAAGGATGGGAGCTTTTGGTCAGCATGAATTCTGTGGCAAAGAGAAAAAACATTTCATATGTTGTTGAGCTATTTTCATATCAATCGAATCTAATTACCTTGTTTTATCGATTCGAGTTTTGAAGAGCCCGAAGCGGAGGAGGAGGAGCCGCTAAAGGGCTCCGCCTTGATGGACAGCTCCCCCGAGGTCATCATGACCTGGGACTTGTGGGACGACTTCGAAGAACTCTTCCCCGAAGACTGGTCTTGCTTGCCGCTGCTGCTACTGCCGCCAGAGCTGGAAGTGGAAAGAGCCTTCTTCGAAGAAGAATTCCTGAAAAATGAAACAGGTGTGATTTGACATGTCAACAGAGAGAGAGAGAGAGAGGCCACATTTTTCCGTCTTCATTTGAGAAACTTTATGCCCCGTACCTCGAATGGCTGCTGCTGCTGCTGCTGTTGGTACTACCCTTGCCGGCGCCGGCGCCGGAAGAAAAGGCGGATGTCGAGGAGGAGGCCTCAGGATTCAACGCCACATCCTGAGGCCCGTACGCGTTTAAAGAATCCGACGCAGTCTGGAGAGAGAGGTCGGAAACGATGTCAATAGAGGCGCTGCTTTCGTCGAAAAAAAATTGAAGGAATGGGAGAAAACCACAACTAAATGAGGCTGTTCCCGAAAGCATGGTAAATTATTGAGTGGTTTCTACCGTCGGCTTTAGCCTGGCGTACGCCATCTTAATAATTCAAGGGCAATTACTACGTCCAATTAACCTCGTTATTTCCGTTTTTTCTGCGTACAAGTACCTGTGAGTTGTTTCCGTTGGCCGCGGCGGCCGCCGTGCCCCCCTCCTCGTAATCCATTGGCTCTGACTTGACCTCCGCCTGTTGAGCAATGCTGCTTCCTCCGCCTCCCCCTCCTCTCCCGGCGGTGCCGCCGCCGTCTTCGCTGTTCCCGTTGCCGTCCGGAGCGTTGCCGTTCACGGCGCCGTTGCTGACGCCTTCTCCCCCGGCATGGCCGTTGCTCTGAAGCGTCTGCCTAAGGAGCTGCTGTTGCTGCTGTTGCTGTTGCTGCTGCTGTTGAAGCTGGCGTATCTGCTCCTCTCTTTGACGTCGAGCAACCTTTTCCAGCCCAGCCTTGACGATCGAGCGCATAGTCACGGGAATAGACATGGTCCTGTGATTGAAAGGAACAAAAGTAAAATAACAATGACATTCCTAGTGGAAAATGCTTTGTTTAACAACTTACTTCCGCATTATTGTGGTCACGATATCGTCCTTGCACAGCCCGGAAAGATCTTGTCCTGGCGGAGCGAACGTCTTGCACTTGACGGCCAGGATGTCCGAGAGGTTAATCTCCAAGGTGATCATGGTCTCGTCCACAGGGTGCTCAAAGGTTACCGTCATGTGGTCCAAACTGGTGTAGGTGACCTCGAACATGACGGATTTCTCCACGTCTTCAAGAGCAACGTGCATGTTAGCAATAATACCTCAAATGATAATTGTCTGAGTACCTTGAATGCTGTTGACCCTGACGCAGGACTCCACGAGGGTGTTGAAGGCGGCCTGTCGACGCAGGACGGCCAGGATCTCCCTGACGCTCCCAGGGTGCGAGAAGGGAATGGAGGAGATCATCACGGCGGACGTGTCAGCCAGGTCGGTCATGAAGTAACAGTGCATTTGGTCCGGCAAAGTCTAGGAAAAACACGGGTTAGCCTGGTGAAGCTCACACAACTTTGCCCTATCTTACCACAAAGAGTCCTCTGCTGTTGCCCGTCTCCAGTTGTCCGCCGGACTTGTTCTTCGTCACCAGGGCCATGAGCGGCATGGCCTTGGACTCGTCGAAGGAGAAGACTGCTCCCGCGCTGCGCCCAGCCGTCGCCTCGCTCAGCTGGCGTATGCGCCGGCACGCCTCCACGCTCACCGCCATCGGCTCGTTCAGCTTCAGGACGAAACAGGCCGGCAGGGAAATGCTGCACATTTGGACGTTAAGATTGTCATTTCTATGTTGATTTAATATCCTGGCAATGAACTGTCACCTGTTTCCTGAGTGTTTCTCTTCCACGGAAATGTCTCGGGACTTGCCGATATTGAACAAAGATCGGAGAGGGAGTTGGCAAGCGGAATCACTCTTCTCCAGGGTAACTGTCACCACCATGCCTAGGTCGTGCTTCTGGATGTTTCCAACCCTGCACAAAACCGGCTCGGAATGAACTCTGCAATAGGAACCGCGAAAGAATGCAATGATCTCACGTGCAGTCCATCAGCGTATTGGTCCTATCGTCGATGAGGTGGCACGGCGGCAGGAAGTACCTCATCCTCATGGGCAGGCCGCCGCGCCGTGGCTCTACAAGGCCGAGAGGGGTGGAATGGACGAGCTCGGCGGCAGAGGCGGTTGACTCCTTGTATGTGTTGAAGTACTTCTCCAGATCCCTTTCGGCGCAGGAGAGGGCATTGAAGGCCCTCGACTTATCAGGGGCTGAAGCCTGAGGGCCGAGAGCGTAGACCGAAACGAGTCCCTCCAGGTGGCGGATGAATGTGGCAAAGTCGCCGGCGGTGAGGCAGGCAATGATCTCGGGGCAGTTCTGCAATTGAAAAAAAATATGAACAAAACTCGCTCTTCCTCTTTGGTGGCTTGCGGTACGAATTGTATTTAAAGGCTGTGTCTTGCAACGAGAGACATCTACAGAGCTTCTTGTCCTGGCCGATCCCCTACACATTCCTCAGTGCTTTCTCATCCCCACCAGGAAGACGTGACCGCTGAAGATGCCGTACCAGAAAAGGTAGGCGAGGTAGATGACGCAGTTGTTCATGAAGAAGGCAGAGAACTCCCAGATCAGCCTGTCAAAGGTGATCCCTCCTTGGAACCTGTACGGCTCGAAGCCCGGTCCGTGAAAACCCCAGGGCACGAACATCACGCAGAAGTGGTCCATAAGAGTTAGAGTGAAGACAATCGTTGATATCAGGTACCCAAATCCGCGGAGGCCCATGGCTTCGCTGAACCCAACTATGAGACCGAAGAACATCCCGAAAGCGCACTGCCTGCCGACGTGGCCATTGACTGCTGGGCCGCCGACGAAGAAACACATGGCGACGGCCGGTCGGGGGCGGTGCGATTCAAGATCTTGGACGAAGGGTGCAGAAGGGCCGCCAATTGGAAATTTGACACATCACTGACTACCGTCTCCCGCACAAAAACG
>JAAUYJ010186978.1_pt1 | contig 14621 bp, 11 predicted proteins | sample 7278031 | NCBI WGS metagenome assembly JAAUYJ01 (sample SAMN14350222, study PRJNA611818) | marine sediment metagenome | isolation source: surface marine sediment (1.8m) | place: French Polynesia: Moorea | collected 2018-08 | reverse complement strand
CCTTTATTACCCCAAATTTTTCCTTCAATAATACTCTTATATTTAGGTGCTTATTATCTAAAAATCATTTTTGTTGCCGGTTTTTTCGACTTAGGTTTATTGATTGCTTTAGAACTAAATGGGAAACGCTATCGTCAAAAAATCATGCAGCTATCTGTGGGAGTGGGAGTAATTTCTCTAGCTCTGAGTATTCTATTTTATTTTTTACAACCAGTTACGAATCTGATCAAAAAACCATTAATTGTTAATGGGGTTGTAATTCAAACTACTCTTTATACTTGTGCGCCTTCTGCTATTGCTACTCTGGCTCGCTATACCAAAACCCACCCTAATTTGACAGAAAAAGCTGTTAGTAAGTTAACTCAAACTAATCGCTTGGGTACTACTGCTTTGGTGGAAATTAAGGTAATGGAAAAATTAGGATTAAATCCTCAATACCAGCATAATTTAACTCTCGATGATTTAATTAAGATCAATAAACCAGCTTTACTTCACGTTAAAGAAAAAAGTAAAAATAACGGAGTCAGATTTTCTCATGCTGTTGCTTTGTTGGCCACCGAGTCCCAAAATAACCAATTTTTTATTGGTAATCCCTACTATGGTTTACAAATTAAAACTGCACTGGATATGGAAGATTACTGGTTTGGCGAAGCAATAATTGTGAATCTTCAAGAATAAATAATTATCAATTATCGCGCTATTAATTGCTTATCAGTTACCTAATTCTTGAGAACGACTGTAGGATGCTTTTACCATTTCCATTATACTCATATCATTTCCCTTTAAATTTGCTACAGATGACTGATGGGGAGACAAGGGAGACAAGGAGGACAAGGGAGATTAATGTGCAGCATATCTAAAGTGATTTGATATCAGGATACCAAACCGCCTAAAACTGAAGTTTCAGGCTAATATAATAAGTCTATTAAAATAGACTATAACTGTTATTAAAACTACATAACATTCCTCTTGAGAGGACTTGAGATATTAGCCAAGAAATTAATTTCTTGGTGATTTACCCTGGTAAATGTTGGGTTTCATTCTTCTTATACCCGAAAGGTGCTTCGGTGGGGGAAAGCCAAGGGACTGCGTCGCGCACCGCGACTTTAAAAGTCCCGTCCAAGACCGCACTGAAAGCGCAACCCAACCTACAGAATATTTGATGCTAGAGTAATTACTAATTACTTATTAATTACGTAATTCTTGAGAACGACTGTAGGATGCTTTTACCGCTTCCATTACAGCAGCGCGAAAACCTCCTCTTTCTAGGGCTGCAACCCCTGCAATGGTTGTTCCTCCTGGGCTACTAACTCGGTCTTTTAATTGTGCTGGATGTAAATCTGATTCTTTGAGTAGAGTTGCTGTACCTAATACTGTTTGAATTGCTAGCCTGAAAGCGATCGCCCTTGGTAAACCCACTGCTACTCCTCCGTCTGCTAAGGCTTCTACCATCAAGGCGACATAAGCAGGACCCGAACCTGATAAACCTGTAACTGCATCCATCATCGATTCTGGTACTTCTACTATCTCTCCTACTGCGCTAAAAATTGTTTTAGCTTGTTCGATGTGGGTGGAATTAACTTTCTTTCCTGCTGCGATCGCACTCATTCCCTCTCCTACGGTTGCAGGAGTATTGGGCATCACTCTAATTACGGGATAATCAACGAAGGCTGATTCTAATTTATTTAAAGTCACACCAGCCAAAACCGAAATAATCAGGGGTGGACTAGCTACTGGGCTTGGTAAATCCAGTTGTTCAATAACCTTATCTAATATCTGAGGTTTAATCGCCAAGAGGACAATTGATGCAGTTTTCACTACAGTCTGATTGTCTGCTGTTACCCCTACTCCATATTGTTGTTGCCAAAATTCTCTTCTTTGGGCTTGGGGTTCACTTACTAAGATTTTCTGGGGAGAATATATCTGTTTAGCTAATAAACGGGAAGCGATCGCTTCGCCGATCACTCCCCCACCAATGATCCCTAGATCAATTTTCTCTAATGTCATTGTTGATACTGAAAACTACTGTCCCACTGCACTTAAATCATTCAAATAATCTGTGTTGTATGGAGCAGGGCGACGAACTCTACTAGGGTTATTAGAATTAGTTAGATCATCCATAATTTCTGGACGAGTGCTTACTTTAACACAACTAGGAGTAAACAGAAAAATACTTTCTCCTACTCTCTCATATTGACCATCCATCGCATAAGTCCCCCCTGACACAAAATCTACTGCCCTTTGTGCCTCTTCTGGGTTCATCATGTTAAGATTAAGTATTACCGATTTTCTTTCTCGCAAAGCTTGGATCACTTCTGGCATTTCTTCAAAAGAACGAGGAGTAATAACTGATACTTCCGCGTTACTATTAGTTATTCCAGGCATTCCCACAACATTACTCACTGATTTTTCCCCCTTTTTAGATTTGGTTGGTTTATAAAAATCGCGCTCATTTGAGGCTGGGACATCTCTTGATTCGTATTGAGTTACCTCTGGAGGTGCAAAATCTGTTTCTTCTGCATCAGGATCATAAACTTCGTACTCATCATCGTATTCTTCGTCAGTCAATCCCAAGAAATTTTTGATGTTGTTAATCATGATTTATAGTTCCATTACTTCACAAACCAAGCTTATACTGAAGCATCCCAGTAATATGTGTTTATTACATAGAGGCAGAAAGGGAGCAAAAATTAATCGTTTCTGTAGAATAATTAGCGGTCTATCTAGATAATCTTGATTTCTAGACTTGTTTTATAACTCAAGTTTCCAGAATTGGCAACAATAATATGTAAGAGGATTGCAGATGTTCCCAAAACTTTCACCCTTGGTTAATTTGCTTCTAGTTATTCCCTTCTTGTTGGCTATACAATATTACTCGGATTAATGAAAAAATCATTAAAAATAAATCAGTTGCCACTATTTATTTGCCAAACTTAACTTTTGAAAAAGTTTGTTTACAAAACTTCAAAATATTTTTAGGAAAGATGAAGGAATAAAGGATTCTGGATTCTGGATGAGGAAGAAACAAGGGGTGAGGGATAAATATCTCTTATCGGGATACCTATTACTTATTACTTATTACCTCACTCGGAGTCCCTCATAATTCATCCCTTAGACAGGAGCGTAATTAGTAGGATTTTTGAGTGTTACTTTCTTTTGCCAAAAATTAAAGTTCCTAAGCGCACCATAGTAGCTCCTGCTTCTATTGCTAACAAATAATCTCCAGACATTCCCATAGATAGCTCCTTCATTGCTAAATTAGACCATTGTTGCTGGTGTTCAATGGTTTCAGCTAGTTTTCGGGTTTGGGTAAAAGCAGATAAAGCTTGTTCTGGGGATAAACCTAAAGGCAAAATTGCCATTAAACCTTGAATTTTAAGATGTTGACACTGGTCGAGTTGGGGTAATTGTCGGAGTAACTCTGGTACTTCCCAACCATATTTATTAGGGTCTGGTAAAATTTTCACCTGGAGACAGACTTGAGGTGATACAGACAACTCTGCTGCTAGTTTGTTAAGGCGTTGGGCTAACCTGAGACTATCTAGAGAGTGAATCCAAGAAAAATGCTCTAAAACTTTTCTGGCTTTATTAGTTTGTATGTGACCAATAAAATGCCAACAAATATCTGATAAATCTTGCAGTTGTTCTTGTTTGGCGATCGCTTCTTGCAGACGATTTTCGGCAAAATCTCGAATTCCACAGTCATAAGCAGTGCGAATAGCAGATAGAGATACTTGCTTACTTACAGCAATTAAACGCACATTATCAGGAATTTTTGCGCTGATTAAGTCGATTTGCTGTGGTATTGAGTTGATAAAGCCATTTTCCATAAAAACAGAAATATTAAATCGAGACTAATGAAAAGTATTGTGATAAATTTCCTGTAATTGTTGATATTCGCCCAAAGAGTTAATATTACGCAGTCCGCGCATCTTTTGTTCTACCAACATACGCGCATCGGAACGAGTAATTGGCTCAAAACTCAGTCTATTAGTATTACTTGTGACTAAAAAGAATAGACGTTGAGCATAAAGAGTCGTAAATAATTCGCGATCGTCGTGAATTAGACAAATTCGATATAGAAGTCCGAAGGTAGGGTGATTGAGATAGGTTTCGTTTCTCTGATTATCCACTTACAAAATAGATTGATTTAGTTTGAGTGTCGCTAAAACACTTAAAAATTATAATCCCCACTAGTCTTTAGACAAAACTGTAGCCAATAAATATTTATTGTGAGACAAAAAAAAATAGTATAGCTAAAAAACTACATATAGAGTAATTTAACCTTAATATAGTGGTTGAACCACTATATATAAAGAAAAAGTTGCGCTATATTAGAAATTCATGGCAATGACTTGTTAGAGTCTTACTATATGCAACAAATCCACACCCTATCGACTATTTCCCCATCTCAAAGCTTTAACAAAGCGACTGTTCAATCCGAGCTTTCCTCAGACTCTTTTTCCCAAGATATCAAAGTAATCCGCAGAGATGGCTCTACCACAGCACTCAACATTACTAAAATTCGTTCTGTAGTGCAGTGGGCTACTCAGGATAAAGATATTAACTCCATTGAATTAGAAGCAGGATTAACTACTAGGTTGCGCAATGGAGTTACCACTAGAGAAATTCAAGATAACTTGATTGACTGCGCTTTGGGAATGTGTAGCCCCTCTGAACCAGAATGGCGTTATGTTGCAGGAAGACTTCACATCTGGAATTTGTGGAAAGATATTTTAGTGAGTAGGGGTTATGGATATGGTGAGTATACTCAAACTGTTAACTTACAAGTAGAAAAGCAAAGATATGATCGCGCTATTTTACAATACTCTCCTGAAGAATTAGCTGTAGCTGGTTCGTGGATTAATCCTGAGTGGGATAAGGATTATGATTATGCAGGAGCGGTATTACTAACTAAAAGATATTTATTACCAGACGAGTTACCCCAAGAAGCCTTTTTAACTTGTGCTTTATTATTGGCTCAGGTAGAAACAGAAACTCATAGACTAGCGGTTGCAAAACAATTTTATGAGGCGATAGCGAGAAGAAAGATATCTCTTGCAACACCTATACTAGCTAATCTTAGAATCCCTAATGGCTCTTTAAGTAGCTGCTTTATCATTGCTATGGATGACAATTTAGAGAGCATCTTTAGGGAAATTACCAATACAGCCAGAATCTCTAAAAACGGCGGTGGTGTGGGGGTAAATGTTTCCCGTATTCGCGCTACTGGTAGCTGGGTGATGGGGAAAGATAAAGCATCAGGGGGCATTGTACCCTGGATTAAGTTACTTAATGATACAGCGATCGCAGTTAATCAAGGCGGTAGAAGGGCTGGTGCAGTTACTATTGGGGTGGATGTTTGGCATTTAGATGTACCAGAATTTCTGGAGATGCAAACCGAAAACGGCGATCAACGGCGCAAAGCTTATGATGTATTTCCTCAGTTGGTAATTACCGATGAATTTATGCGTCGGGTAGAAACAAAGCAAGAATGGACATTAGTAGATCCTTATGAAGTTAAAACTAACTTAGGAATAGATTTAGCAGAACTTTGGGGAGAGCAGTTTACAACAGCTTACGCTCAAATAGAAGCAGAATTAGATAGTAAGATTACCCTTTATAAAAAAGTTAACGCCCGCGAGCTATTTAAAGAGATAATGCGATCGCAGGTTGAAACAGGAATGCCTTATTTAGCCTTTAAGGATACAATCAATCGGGCAAATCCCAACAAACACGAAGGTTATATCCCTGGAGTAAATTTGTGTGTAGCACCTGAGACTTTAGTTTTAACAGATCGGGGACATTTCCCTATTGTGGAGTTAGCAGGGAAAAATGTTAACGTTTGGAATGGTAGTGAATGGTCTAATGTTCTAGTACGTCAAACAGGAGAAAACCAGAAACTACTAAAAATTAATTTATCCAATGGTGAAAGTTTAGAATGCACCTACTACCATCATTTTTGGTTACAAGATAGCTATCGTGGAAACCCCAGAAGAGTTGAAGCTAAAGACTTAAAACCAGGGGATAAACTAATCAAATATCAATTACCAATAGTAGAGTCAGAAGACGATATCGAATTTCCTTATGCTTATACTTCTGGTTTCTTTAGTGGAGATGGTAGTTATAGCAGCAAGGAAAACTATCCAGAACTGGATATTTATGGAGAGAAGCGAAGACTAATAGAGCATTTTGATTTAAGAAACAAATTATGGTCGAATGGCACTACTTTTTACGAAAAACCTGAAGTAGCCCTATATGAAGATCTCAAACAAGAGCGCGTTGTTTGTAAATTACCCTTAGATATCAAACCTAAATTTACTGTTCCCCTCAATGGTTATACAGTCAGTTCTCGTTTAGAGTGGTTAGCAGGATTACTAGACGCTGATGGTTCAGTATATCGCAATGGTGACAATGAATCTTTGAGTATTGCTTCAGTTAACAAAGAGTTTCTCCTTAAAACCAGATTAATGTTACAGACATTAGGAGTTGACTCGAAAGTAGGCTTGATGAATCCTAAAGGATATCGCAAACTACCTGATGGAAAAGGAAACTTAAAAGACTACTACTGTCAAAATACTTATCGTTTAACCATTAACTCCAATGGTTTGTATCAACTGTCCCAATTAGGATTAAAAACTAATCGTCTACAATGGAAAACCCGTTTACCTCAAAGACAAGCAACCCAGTTTATTAAAATTGAGAGTATTGAAATTACTTCCAGAATAGATGATACCTATTGTTTTACTGAACCGAAGAGACATCTAGGAATGTTTAATGGGATTCTTACAGGACAATGTTGTGAGAGCTTCTCCAATGTTAAACCAGGAGTAGAAGGACATTCTTGCAACTTAGTATCTCTCAATCTAGCCAATATAGAAGATGCAGAAATTCCCCACATCTGTGAGTTAGCAGTAAGAATTCTGGACAACACCATTGATATTACCACTCCTCCCTTTGCAGAGAGTAAAACACACAATGATAAATATCGCACTATAGGTGTAGGTGCGATGGGGTTAGCAGACTGGTTAGCTAAACGCCATCTAACTTATCAAGATACTTCTCAAATCAGCTATCTGTTTGAAGAAATTGGTTACTGGTGTTCCCATGCTTCTATGGAATTAGCTAGAGACAGAGGTGCTTATAAAGCTTTTGAAGGTAGTGAATGGAGTAAAGGAAAGTTAATTGGTGCAAAACCCGTAGAGTGGTTTTTAGAACAGGCTCAAAATAAACAGCGTTGGGTACAATTATCCCAAGATATCCAGCAATACGGTATTCGTAATTCTCATATTACCGCGATCGCGCCTAATACATCATCTTCTCTAGTACAAGGTTGTACCGCTAGTATCCTTCCTGTATATAGTAGGTTCTTCTATGACAAATGGGCAAAAGGTACAGTACCCATTGCACCACTCTTTATTAAAGACTGTTTCTGGTTTTATCCGGAAAACAAAACCCTCGATCAAAAAATTGTTGTCAAAGCAGTAGCTACTATTCAACAATGGATTGATACAGGAATTTCGATGGAATTGCTATTTAACCTCAATCAAGGGGTATATTTTCCTAATGAACCTGAAAGAAGCCTGAAAGCTAAGGATATCTTTGAAACTCTCTTGATGGCGTGGAAGGAAGGCTGTAAAGCAGTTTACTATATCCGCACTGTACAAAAGGATGATTTTAAAGATTCTAGTGATAGTTGTGCAGCTTGCGCTAATTAAAAGTAGGGTGGGCATTGCCCGCCCTACTAGTATATGTTTAGAACAACTATTGAAAGAAGAAATATCACCCCAAGGAGATTTATATAGTCTTGGTGCTACTTTTACTGTCACAAATTTCTAGTACTGAAATTGCAAAAAAACTTAATAATAGCTGCGAATCCACTATTATGAAAAATATTAAGAATTAATTTTAACTACTTATAATTCCTAATTTATCGATAAATAAAATATAATTACAAGCTAAACTTTGAGGGAAATTGCAACCACTATATTCTAAGGGAATTGTACCTTGATCGCTATTGCTATTACTTTTACTTGAAGAATGTAAAATTAGTGGGTGAATTATAAGTAAATCTCTTGCTTTTAAGGAGCATACTACAGACTCTTTTTGATTAATAAATTGATTTCCAATATTTTATAATGTAGGTTTATAATTTCCTAAGAATATTCTTGCTTTGTATATTATAAAATCTGCTATTTTAAACTAGTAAATAAATTACTATTAATCAACTATATAATAAGTAATAGCAATTTTTTGAAAATAATTTGTGTCCATTATATTTTTAAGAAAATCAGGCTTTTTTCGGCAATGAGTTGTAAAATAGGAAGTCCTATAGTTAAAAATAAAAGAATAAATAAACTCAAATAATATGAATAAAAATATGTTAGCTAATCCAATTTTTAACCCTAGTGGTGATGACAAAATTGAAAATCGCTCTATTTGGTTTGGTAATACTACCAATTTAATGCAACTCAATGACGTTCGCTACTCTTGGGCGATCGCATTATATCAGCAAATGCGTGAGAATTTTTGGATTCCACAAAAGTTAGATTTAACCCAAGATGTAACTGATTATTGGAATCTTACCGCAGAAGAACGCTATGCTTATGATGGGATTTTAAGCTATCTGACTTTTCTGGATTCGATACAAACTTGTAATCTTCCTCATCTAAAAAGTTGTATCACTGCACCAGAAGTAAGTCTGTGTATCGCAGAACAAATTTCTCAAGAGGGGATGCACAATCAGAGTTATCAGTATATTATAGAAACTGTTATACCTAGCGATCGCAGAACTTCAGTTTATGACTTTTGGCGCACTGATAAGGTTTTAGCAGATCGTTGTGAGTTTATTGCAGGACTGTATCAGAAGTATATTGATTTTCCCACAGAAGAAAATTACTTTGTAGCGTTACTGGCAGACTATTTACTAGAAGGGATGTATTTCTACAACGGTTTCATCTACTTCTATAATCTAGCTTCTCGGATGTTAATGCCAGGTAGTGCGGATATTTTTAAGATGATTAACCGTGATGAGTTAAGTCATGTCAGACTTTATCAAAAGCTACTTCCTGAAGCAATGAGTTTATTCCCTCATTCTGTCGAACAAATTTATGAGATGTTTGATAAAGCTGTAGAACATGAATGTCGTTGGACTAATCATATTGTGGGGGATAATGTTTTAGGTATTACTGAAGCCAGTACCGAACAATATACTAAGTATATGGCGAATACAAGGTTACGGGCGATCAGCTTAGACCCCTTATATACTGATGCAAAGTATCAAAAGAGTCCCTACAAACATTTAGAAAGATTTTCAGATACCAAAAAAGCAGGACATACTAAAGCGAATTTCTTTGAAGCTGGAGTTACTAGCTATGTAATGTCTTCTGGTATTGGTGGTTGGGACGAGATTTAATTGTTCGTAGTTGTAGGGATGATTCATAAATTATCCCTAGATTGTTTTAGTGGGAAAATTATCAGTAAATTTGCGGTAATAAATAGAGTTTATAGCCATTCCCTGGTCAGGGCTATTTCATTCTTAATTTAATCCACTGTTTTTCTTTACTCTTATAAAATATTTAATATTACTAACCAAGGGTATAGCAATAGAATGATAGCTCGGGAAATCTCTTAATCTCTCTGCGCCTACCCCCCCCCTTAATAAGGGGGTATCAAGGGGGGATTCGCCTCTGCGTGAAATATTATCAAGCTATTCCGTTGCGCTTTACTTCGACTGCTATTGTTTTATAGCTATTAAATTGTACTGTGACTTATAACTAAATGTCTGCTTCTGATTCAATTCAAGATTTTACAGCAATTGAAACAGAATTTAATCTAAATCATAGTTTAGTTCTGTTTCCTAAAGATGTTAATTTATTATTGCCAACTATTCCAGACAATTACATATCATTAATAGTTACTTCTCCTCCCTATAATTTAGGTAAAAATTATGAAAAGCAAGTTTCTATAGAAAATTATCTTCAACAACAAAAATCAATTATCGAACAACTATACAGAATTTTAAAAGATGATGGTAGTATTTGTTGGCAAGTAGGCAATTATGTTTCTCAAGGTGAAGTATTCCCATTAGATATTTTTTATTATCAAATTTTTAAAGAATTTAATCTATTTTTGAGAAATAGAATTATTTGGCATTTTGGTCATGGATTGCACGCATCGAAAAGATTTTCAGGACGCTATGAAACAATACTTTGGTTTACTAAAACTCAAGATTATACTTTTAATTTAGATTCAGTAAGAGTCCCTTCTAAATATCCTGGTAAGCGACATTATAAAGGAAAAAATAAAGGCAAACCATCAGGAAATCCCAAGGGAAAGAATCCATCGGATTTATGGGAGATAGCAATAGAAGAATGGACAAAAGAAGTTTGGGAGATTCCTAATGTCAAAGCTAATCATCCAGAGAAAACTATTCATCCTTGTCAATATCCAGTAGAGTTAGTAGAAAGATGTATTTTAGCTTTAACTAACGAAGATGATTGGGTATTCGATCCTTTTGCTGGTGTTGGATCATCTCTAATTGCAGCAATTAAGCACAACCGTAAAGCCGTAGGATGTGAAAAAGAAACACAATATATAGAAATTACTCGTCAGCGTATCAATTCTTATTTTGAAGGGACACTCAAGACAAGACCTATGGGAAAACCAGTCTATAAACCTACTGGTAGAGAAAAAGTTAGTCAAGTACCAGATGAATGGAAACAAGTAGAGCCACAACAAATGAAATTATTTGAAAAATAGGGGTAATATCAATGATTATTGGTGGTGTTTATTCTTTTAATCAAGGTGAAAAATTTTTGAATAACAACTTTAAAAATGAATTAGATGAAGAGAAACAATTATTCAAAATATTGATGCTAACAAATATAAAACCAAGAAAAGTAAATAAAAAAAATGGTAGGTAAGATATTATATAGTACTACCGAATTAAATAAAGCTTTTAAACAATAATTTACTCAAAAAAATAGACTAAAAAGAGAATACAATGCAAATATACAAACTATAATTACTATATTAATAACTTTTCTAGTACTGGAACTTCTGAAAATAAAAAACCATACAGAGAAATGGATTTTATGAAAAATAAAGTAGGCGTTGAAATACAATTTGGTAAGTATGCTTTTATGGCTTATAACGTTTGCGCTAAGATGACTATATTTCGTAATTTAGGTTACATAGAGGGTGGCATTGAAGTTGTTCCACTGAAACAGTTTGCAGATGAAATGTCAACAGGAGTATCATATTTTGAGCAGATAGTATGGGATTTAGAAACAAGAGGTGTTGCAAATATTGATATTCCTGTTTTAGTACTAGGCATTGCAGCATAATTATTCAGATAACAGTAAAATTACGGTTGGGAAATAACAGGTTGAAAGAATATACTAACTGGCATTGAATAGACTGAAAAATAAATGCTGGCAAGGGTTTGGAGTGCTACGATCGCAGGTATTAATGCTATTAAGGTAGGAGTGGAAGTAGATGTAGCTGGAGGGCTTCCCAAAACAGTTATCGTAGGATTACCAGATACAGCAATACAGGAGAGTCGAGAAAGAGTTAAAGCAGCCTTAAGAAATGCTGGTTTTGCTTTTCCTGTCAGGAAAATTGTGGTTAATCTGACTCCTGCGGACTTAAGAAAAGAAGGACCCAGTTTCGATCTTCCCATTGCCATAGGCATTTTAGCAGCATCCGAACAAGTCAATCCTCAGTTGTTAGGGGACTATTTATTTTTAGGAGAATTATCCCTTGATGGTAGTTTGCGCCCTATTGCTGGCGTGTTACCCATCGCAGCAGCAGCATCTAAATTGGGTATTGCAGGTTTAGTAGTACCAGCCGATAATGTTCAAGAAGCAGCAGTAGTAGAAGATATTTCCGTTTATGGCTTCCAACAGTTAGAAGAAGTAGCGCGGTTTTTAGACTGTCCTGAAAAATATCAACCTGTAGAGATAGATAGTAAGGCAAAGTTAGCAGACTCACAAAATAATTATCTCGATCTCAAAGATGTAAAAGGACAAGTACAAGCCAGACGCGCCCTAGAAATAGCAGCAGCAGGAGGGCATAATTTAATCTTTGTCGGACCCCCAGGAAGTGGTAAAACTATGCTGGCGAAAAGATTACCAGGAATATTACCCAATCTAGATTTTAATGAAGCTTTGGAAGTATCTCAGATTCATTCTGTAGCAGGATTACTAAAAGATAAAGGTTCACTAATTACTGTTAGACCTTTTCGCAGTCCCCACCATTCCGCGTCGGGTCCTTCTTTAGTGGGTGGGGGTAGCTATCCGCGACCAGGAGAGATATCTTTAGCTCATAAAGGAGTGTTGTTCCTCGATGAGTTAACCGAATTCAAACGCAATGTCTTAGAATACTTACGCCAACCTTTAGAAGATGGCTGCGTCACCATCTCTCGGACTCGTCAGTCGGTTGCTTTTCCTGCTCAGTTTACCTTAGTTGCTAGTACCAATCCCTGTCCCTGTGGCTATTTTGGCGACCCAATTCAACCTTGTACTTGTTCCCCTCGTCAAAGAGAACAATATTGGGCGAAGCTATCAGGACCCTTAATGGATAGGATCGATTTACAGGTAATAGTAAACCGTCTTAAGCCTGAAGAAATGACAGGACAATATATAGGAGAGGCTTCTAAACCCATTCGAGATAGAGTTACTATAGCACGCGATCGCGCTAGAAATAGATTTAAAAACAATCCTCAAGTCAGTTGTAATTCAGAAATGCGATCGCATCATCTCAGGGAATTTTGTCAGCTAGATGAGGGCAGTAAAAACTTGTTAGAAGGAGCAATTCGTAAATTAGGCTTGTCTGCTAGAGGAATGGATCGTATTTTGAAAGTATCTCGGACTATTGCAGACTTAGCTGCTGATGACGAACTAAAAAGCTCCCATGTAGCAGAGGCGATTCAATATCGAACTATAGACAGGATGCAATAAAAAGAAAAGATGAATCAGTTATCAGTTATCAGTTATCAGTTATCAGTTATGATCAACCACCCCCAATCCCCCTATCTCCCTATCTCACCTCCTCCCCCTTGTCTCCCTTGTCTCCCTTGTCTCCCTATCTCCCCAATCCCCAATCCCCAATCCCCCCGGGAGGAGACTTAATATATCTAGGTATTGAACCAAAAATAGATCGGTTTTGTAATGAAGTCTCCTTCGGTGCCCCAATCCCCTATTCCCTCATCCCTTAAGTAACTCGCATCACAATTAAAGTCATGTCATCTTTATTATTGGTACTGGGTTGATCGACAAACTGTTCGACTTTTTCATACAAGTATTCCAGAATTTCTTGGGGATTTGCTAGATTCTGACAAGCCCACTCAAAAGCACGACAAAGATTATCTTCATCAAAGCGATCGCCGTTAGCATTTACTGCATCAGTAAAACCGTCAGTGTAATAGATAATTGTATCCCCTGGAGCTAGCTGCACTGTAGCATCTTCATATTCTGATTCCATATCTAGCCCGATTAACATTCCCCAAGTATCCAGCCTTTTGAGAGTTTTGCTGTCCGCGTGCCACCATAGAGGAGGATTGTGAGCAGCATTAGTAAAAGATAATTTGCGAGTCTGGGGGTCATATTCTGAGTAAAACATACTCACAAAACGATGAGAATTTTCCAGATCGGCATACATAACCCGATTGAGATGTTCCATAATCCGAGCAGGGGAATGACGGTTTAACACTTCTGCTCGCAACATTCCCCTAGTCATGGTCATAATTAACCCCGCAGGGACACCTTTCCCCATCACATCTCCAATTACAATACTCCAGGGTACAGGAGAAGCTGATTCTGCTTTATTTTGGTGCAAGCGGTCATAATTAGTTGGGATGAAGTCATAGTAATCCCCACCTACCCGACTTGCCGTTTTACAGTCTGCTGCTATTTCTAAGCCTTTAATTTGAGGACATTTACTGGGCAATAATCTAACTTGAATTTCTGAGGCTATTTCTAATTCTCTATCTTGCCTTTCTTTAGAGCGTAATTCAACGGTTAGTTCATGATTGGCGATCGCTACTGCTGTTTGATCTGCTACCAACTGCACTAGTTTCCGTCTGGTTGTAGTCCACAAATAATCAGGATCCGTACTAAAAATAAATAAGCGACCCTGTTCAATATTTCTGACTAAAACTGGAGTTCCATAGATCTGAACTTTCCCTTCTAATTCTTGTTTCAGTTTTTCTTCTAGGAGTGGTACGGAGGTAACTACAACACTACTCGCACCAGAATTCACTCTTATAATTACTTTTTCTAAAATTTGGCGGACTTCTCTGCCTAACTGGTTATCTTGACAGTGGAATTGCTCAATACTGATATGCTCATTATTTTGATATAGAATTAGGACACCACCAACAGCATCAGTTACTCTAGCTGCCATTAAAGGCGTTAATTCGAGAAACTGATTTAAGTTGCTAAAACTGCGGAGGGCAAATCCTAAAGAACTTAGTAAGTCTTGGATTTTATTTTGCTCTCGCTGTAAATTAGCTACCAACTCTTTTAGTGCTACGACGGGAGGTATTTGCTCTGTTCTAACACTCTTGGGTTTGTTGGTATTTTCGGAAGGTTGATGAGGGAATGGGACTACAGTCATTG
>JAAUYJ010127000.1_pt1 | contig 14624 bp, 13 predicted proteins | sample 7278031 | NCBI WGS metagenome assembly JAAUYJ01 (sample SAMN14350222, study PRJNA611818) | marine sediment metagenome | isolation source: surface marine sediment (1.8m) | place: French Polynesia: Moorea | collected 2018-08 | reverse complement strand
GTCCGGAAGCTCGACGCTGTTGATGTTCCACGACACCGTGATACGCGGCCGGGTCGGGCAGCAATCCAAGCTCACGGTCGAACGCGTGCGGCGGTGCGGCTGGATGCAGTCGCCATTGCGCCAGACCTTGACCCAGGCGATGTCGATCACCGACTGGCCGCCGCCGCCCACGCCCGCCCCGGGTTTGCCACATTCGCGGGCTACGACCGGCGCCTTCTTTAGCCGATCGAACTAGGATTTGCATCCTCCATGGAGCGTGGGAACTGGGGCTTCCGGGACGGCGGCGAGACGCCGAGGCGCCGCCCGCCGGCCGCCGCCTCGAGACGGCCGGGACCGAATCCGGGTTTGTTTTCCCGCCTTTCTCCGGCTATTTCACCGGGCTATAGCTAGCGGCCCCGAAGAGCGCCCCGAGGGACGGACGTGACCGACATCTTCCGCGAAGTCGACGAGGAACTTCGACAAGACCAAGCCAAGAGGCTGTGGCAGCGCTACGGCCGCTACGTGATCGCCGTGGCCGTCGCGCTCGTGGTCGGGGTCGGTGGCTTCCAGGCCTGGCAGGCGTGGGACCTGCAGCACCGCACCGAGCTCTCCGAACGCTACGCCGCGGCCCTGTCCCTGGTCGGCGGCGGCGACACCGCGGCGGCGGACCAGGCATTGTCCGAGATCGTCGGCGAAGGCGGCGGCTACGGCACGCTGGCGGCCTTCACCCAGGCGCGCCTGCGCGCCGAGGCGGGCGACACGGCGGGGGCGGTCGAGCTGTGGGACCGCATCGCCGACGCAGAGGCCCCGGATTCGCCGCTGCGGCAGATCGCGATCCTCTTGTCGGTCATGCACAGCATGGACGAGGGCGAGCCGGCCGATCTCGAGGCCCGTCTGGCGCCGCTGACCGAGGTCGGGAGGGCTTTCCGGCCGACGGCGCTCGAGCTCACCGCGGCCATCGCCTTGCGCCAGGGCGACAAGGACCGGGCGCGGGAGATTTACGCCAGCATCGTCGACGATCTGGCGGCACCGCCCGGCCTGCGCGGCCGTGCGGCCCAGATGCTGCAAGCCTTGGGCGAGTAGGGGGCGCCCGTGGCTTCGACGATGCCCCGCGTTGCCGCGTTCGTGGCCGTAGCCGTGCTGCTCTCGGCGTGCGACCTGTCCAAATCCCTGCTCGAGCAGGAGGAGCCGCCGCTGCCGGGCAAGCGTGTCTCCGTCCTGGCCCTGGACGCTTCCTTGGAGGCCGACCCGAGCGTGGCCGACCTTCAGGTGCGTTTGCCGCAGCCGTACATCAACCAGACCTGGACCCAATCGGGCGGGACCTCCAACCACGCCATGTACCATCTGGCTCTGGGGGCGCCGCTGAGCGTGGCCTGGTCGACCGATATCGGCAACGGCTCCGACGACGAGCAGCAGCTCCTGGCCCAGCCGGTGGTCGCCGGTGGCCGGGTCTTCACCATGGATTCGGCCTCCATCGTCATGTCGCTCGACGCCGGGACCGGCGATCGGATCTGGGAGGTCGACCTCGAGCTCGAGGAAGAAAAGGAAGGCTACTTCGGCGGTGGCATCGCCTACGACGGCGGCCGAGTCTACGCCACGACCGGCTTCGCCCAAGTCTTCGCCCTCGACGCGGCGACCGGCCAGATGCTCTGGCGCCAATCGGTTCCGGGTCCGATTCGCGCAGCGCCCACGGTGAGCAACGGTCGCGTCTTCGTGCTCACCGTGGACAACCAGCTCTTCGCGCTCTCGACGGAGGAAGGCGAACGCCTCTGGGAGCACAGCGGCATCCAGGAGACTGCCGGCCTGGTCGGCACCGCGAGCCCCGCGGTGGCGGGCTCCACCGTCGTGGCGCCCTATTCATCCGGCGAGATCTTCGGGCTCCTGGCCGAGAACGGCCGGGTATTGTGGAACGACAGCCTTTCGGCGATCCGCCGGGTCGATCCCATCGCCGACCTGGCGCACATCCGCGGTCAGCCGGTGATCGACCGCGGCCTGGTGGTGGCGATCAGCCATTCCGGCCGCATGGTCGCGATCGATGAACGGCGCGGCGCGCGGGCCTGGGACATCGACCTGGGCGGCATCGAGATGCCCTGGGTCGCGGGCGAGTTCATCTACGTCGTGACCAACGACGCCCAGGTCGTCTGCATCACGCGCCGCGAGGGCCGTATCCGTTGGGTCCAGCAGCTCGAGCGTTTCGAGGAGCCGGAGGATCTGGAGGGACCGATCCAGTGGGTCGGGCCGGTGCTCGCCGGCGACCGTCTGATCGTCGCCGGCTCGAACGGCTTGGCGGTCTCGATTTCGCCCTACACCGGGCAGTTCCTCGGCTCGATCGAGCTGCCGGGCCCGCCCGCCCTGGCGCCCGTCGTTGCCGGCGGCTCGCTCTACTTCCTCACCGAAGACGCCGAGCTCGTCGCCATGAGGTAGCCGGGGCGTCGCCCCGATGGCCTCGCTGGGCCTTGCCATGACCATGACCGTCGCGATCCTCGGCCGGCCCAACGTTGGCAAGTCGACGCTGTTCAACCGCCTGGTCGGACGGCGCCTGGCACTGGTCGACGACCAGCCCGGCGTGACCCGCGACCGCCGCGAGGGCGAGGCGCAGCTCTACGATCTGCGCTTTCGCCTGTTCGACACCGCCGGCCTCGACGAGGCGCGCGACGACAGCCTCGAGGCGCGCATGCAGGCGCAGACCGAGCGGGCGGTCGAAGAGGCCGACCTGGTGCTCCTGCTGATCGACGCGCGCGCCGGCGTGACGCCCTTGGATGCGCATTTCGCCGCTTGGCTGCGCCGCGCCGACACACCGGTGGTTCTGATCGCCAACAAATGCGAGGGCGAGGCCGGCGAGGCCGGCCGGCTCGAGGCCTACGGGCTCGGCCTGGGGGAAGCCGTGCCGCTGTCGGCCGAGCACGGCCTCGGCCTGAGCGACCTGCACGACGCCATGCAGCCCTTCGCCGAGGCGAGCGGAGGCGCATCTGCGCAGGCTGACGAGGAACCGGAAGGCCCGGAGGAAGCGGGCGAGGGCCCCTTGCAGCTGGCCATCGTCGGCCGGCCCAATGTCGGCAAGTCGACCCTGGTCAACCGGCTGATCGGCGAGGAGCGACTGCTCACCGGACCCGAGGCGGGCATCACCCGCGACGCCATCGCCGTCGACTGGCAGTTCAAGGGCCGCGGCCTGCGGCTCTACGACACCGCCGGCCTGCGCCGCCGTCCCCGGGTCAGCGAGAAGCTCGAGAAGCTCTCGGTCGCCGACGCGCTGAGGGCGATCCGCTTCGCGCACGTGGTGGTGCTCTTGATCGACGCCGAGATGCCGATGGAGAAACAGGACCTCACGATCGCCTCGATGGTGCTCGACGAGGGGCGGGCGCTGGTCATCGGCGTCAACAAGTGGGACGCCTGCGCCGAGCGCGAAGCAGCCATGCAGACTATCCGCGACCGCCTGCAGCGCTCTCTGCCGCAGTCGCGCGGCATTCCGGTCGTGACCCTATCGGCTCTGCAGGGCCGCAACCTGGAGCGGCTGCTGGACGCGGTTTTCGAGGTCTACGAGACCTGGAACCGGCGCATCGCCACCGGCGACCTCAACCGCTGGCTGGAAGCCGTGACCCAGGCGCATCCGCCGCCCATGGCGCGCGGCCGGCGCATCCGGCTCAAGTACATCACCCAGGCCAAGAGCCGGCCGCCGACCTTCGCGATCTTCTGCAGCCGGCCCGACGCCCTGCCGGCCAGCTACCTGCGCTATCTGGAGAACGCGCTGCGCGAGGACTTCGCCCTGCCTGGCACGCCGATCCGCCTCAACTTGAGGAAAGGCGACAACCCCTACGCCAAGAAACGCAAAGGTCGCGCGGCGTCATAGACGCGGCTCAGGCGTTCACCACCTGCCCGTTGCGCTTGCAGGCTGCCGAGGCGAGCTCGACGAAGACCTCGGTGACCTCCTCGGGCGCCGCCAGCTTGAGCGGGTCTTCGCCGGGGAAGGCCTGGGCGCGCATGCGGGTGCGCACGATGCCCGGGCTCACCAGGTTGACGCGCACCTCGGTCTTGCCGAGCTCGGCGGCGTAGGTCTTGACCAGCATTTCCAGCGCGACCTTGGAAACCGCGTAGGGCCCCCAGTAGGCGCGAGCCGCCTCGGCGGCGCCGGAGGTGACGAAGATCGCGCGGCCCGCCTCGGACTGCCGCAGCAGCGGATCGAGGCTGCGGATCAGTCGCCAATTGGCCGTCAGGTTGACGTCGAGGGTCTCCTGCCAGACTTGCGGATCGATGTGGCCGAGCGGCGAGAGCACGCCCAGCACCCCGGCGTTGCCGACCAGCACGTCGAGCCGGCCGAAGCGCTGGTACAGCGCGGCGCCGAGCTGATCGATCGCCTCGAAGTCGCGCAGGTCGAGCGGCACCAGGGTCGCTGCATCCCCGCCGGCTTTGCGGATCTCGTCGTCGACTTCTTCCAGCCCGCCGACGGTGCGCGCGGCCAGCACCAGCTTGGCGCCCTCGGCGGCGAAGCGCTTGGCGACGGCCGCGCCGATGCCGCGCGAGGCGCCGGTGACCAGCGCGATCCGGCCGGCCAGGCGGCCCTCAGGCATCGTGCCGTTCGGCGCCATCGAGGCCGCCGGTCCGAGTCTTGCCGAGGCGTTGGCGCAGGCCGCGCCAGCCCCATTCGCCGCCGGCCATGAGTCCCAGGCCCGCGGCGATGCCGACCGCGACGTAGACGAAGCCCTCGGGCGTCACGGGCAGCGCCGGCTCGAAGACGCGAAAGGTGTCGCCTGCGAGGGCCGGATCGAAATGCCGAGCGAAGACGAAGGGACGTTCCAGCGGCCCGGCGAGGCTCAGGGCTTCGTAGGCGCTCTGCAGGTCGTCGGCCGCCTGCACCCGCTCCAGCTCGCGCTGCGCGGCCAGCCGCGCCGCCAGGGTGCCGGAGTTCAGCAGCTCCTCGATGTAGGCTTCCAGGGTCCGGCCCAGGACGGCCGCGTCCGCGAGCACCCGGTCGAGGTCCAGGCGCGCCTGGTCGAGCCGCCCGCCGAGGCGCTGCAGGTACTGCTGATAGAAGGCCGGGAACTGGGCGAAGAGGCCGGCGCCGAGGACGGCGGCCAGGCCGTTGAGGAAGCGGGAGATCATGGCGATAGGGTCACGCCTGGGCGCGTCATGCCTGGGGGGCGGACCGGGCTCAGGCGAGCTCGGCGAGCAGCGTCAATTGCTTGGGGATATCGCTGCCCTCGTGGTCGCTGAGGCGCGTCGGATAGGCGCCGGTGAAGCAGGCGTCGCAGTACTGCGGCGCTTCGGGATCGCGCCCCGCCTCGCCCATGGCGCGGTAGAGGCCGTCGATCGAGATGAAGGACAGGCTGTCGACGCCGATGTGCGTCGCCATCGCGGCGACGTCCATCTGGGCGGCGAGAAGCTCCTCGCGCTGCGGCGTGTCGATGCCGTAGAAGCAGGGATGCGCGGTCGGCGGCGCGGCGATTCGCATGTGCACCTCGCTGGCGCCGGCCGCCCGGACCATCTCGACGATCTTGATCGACGTGGTGCCGCGCACGATGGAATCGTCGACCAGGATGACCCGCTTGCCCTTGATCAGCGGGCTGTTGGCGTTGTGCTTGAGCTTGACTCCCAGGTTGCGGATCTGCTGGCCGGGTTCGATGAAGGTCCGCCCGACGTAGTGATTGCGGATGATGCCGAGCTCGAACGGCAGGCCCGCCTGTTCCGCGTAGCCGATCGCCGCCGGCACGCCCGAGTCCGGCACCGGGATTACCACGTCGGCGGCGACATGGTTCTCGCTGGCCAGCTCGATGCCGATCCGCTTACGGCTCTCGTAGACGCTCATGCCGTCGACCACGGAATCGGGCCGTGCGAAATAGATGTGCTCGAAGATGCAGCCGCGCCGCCGCGCCGGCTGGAAGGGCCGCAGCGAGTGGATCCCGGAGCTGTCGAGGATGACCATCTCGCCCGGCTCGACATCGCGCAGGAACTCGGCGCCGATGATGTCCAACGCACAGGTCTCGGAGGTCACGATATGGGCGCCGTCGAGCCGGCCCAGGACCAGCGGGCGCACGCCGAGCGGATCGCGCACGCCGATCACGCAACTGTCGGTCAGCGCCACGAGGGAATAGGCGCCTTCTACCTGGCGCAGCGCGTCGACCATGCGGTCGATCAGCGGGCCGCCGCTCGAGGTGGCGATCAGGTGGACGATGACCTCGGTGTCCGAGGTCGACTGGAACAGCGAGCCGCGCCGCACCAGCTCCTGGCGGAGGTGATAGGCGTTGGTCAGGTTGCCGTTGTGCGCCAGGGCGAAGCCGCCGAACTCCAGGTCGGCGAACAGGGGCTGCACGTTGCGCAGCACCGTGTCGCCGGTCGTCGAATAGCGGTTGTGTCCGATCGCCGCGTGACCGGACAGGCGGGCCATCACTTGTTCGCTGGAGAAGATGTCGCCCACCAGGCCGAGGTCGCGGTGGGCGTGGAACTGCTCGCCGTCGAAGGTGACGATGCCGCTCGCCTCCTGGCCGCGGTGCTGCAAAGCGTGCAGACCCAGGGCGCAGTGCGCCGCCGCATCGACGTGCTCGTGGATTCCGAAGACGCCGCACTCCTCGTGCAGCTTGTCGTCGTCGAAAGGATGGCTGATTCGCATTCCTGCCGTTCCAGGGCAGCGGTCCCGTCGCGTCATTCCGAGGACTCGATGAGCCGCTGCAGGTCCTTTCGTTCGCCGTCCTTATAGCCCGATCCGTCGGCCGGTCCAGCCCCTTTTGCGGCGCCCCCGGATTGCTTGGCGATTTCGGGTTTGATCAGCCGGTCGAAGGTCTCCTCCGGGGAGCCCTGGCGCGAGTCGGGGCGCACGTCCTGCAGCTCCGGGATCACGTTCTCCGGGACCAGCGACACCAGAAGGTCCGCGCCCTGCTCGACCAGGGGCAGCGCGCGGGCCTCGGCGATCCAGGGCGGGTGCTGCTCGCGCGGCACGAAGACGACCAGCGCGATCCAGGCCAGGCAGACCAGGACCGCGCCGCGCAGGAAGCCGAACAGCAGGCCGAGCGAGCGGTCGAGCGCGCCTAGGCTGCTCTCGCGCACATGGCGGGAAAGCCAGTGGGTGAGGATCGAGATGACCACCAGAACGAAGATGAAGATCCCGACGCCGGCGGCCATTTCGGCGAGGAAGGGGCTGGCGATCAGATCGCGCGCGTAGGGCTGGGCGAAGGGCAGCGCGACAACGGTCACGACGGCGGCGCCGACCCAGGCGCCGAGGGACAGCAGCGAATGCACGAAGCCGCGTACGAACGCGAGGACGCCCGAAACGAGCACCACGACGAGGATCGCCAGGTCCGTGACATTGATCGGCAGGCTGTCCATCAGGTCCGCAGCTTTCCGGCGTCGCCGCGCAAGTCTCAGCCGCCCTCGTGCGAGCGCAGCGCCGGCGCCCGCTCCGAGGCAATCAGGGCGATCAGGTCCATCAGGTGTGCGATCTCATGCAGTTCGATCCCGCTCCAGGCGCCGTCGCGGCCCTTGCTCCGTCCAGCCGGAGCGAAAACCTCGGTGAAGCCCAACTTGACGGCCTCCTTGGCGCGCGCCTCCATCTGGCTCACCGGGCGCACCTCGCCGGACAGCGCGATCTCGCCGAACACCACGCTCTCGGCGGCCACCGGACGGTCGCTGGCCGCCGAGACCAGGGCCGCCGCCACGGCGAGGTCGGCCGCGGGCTCGGTGATGCGCAGGCCGCCGGCGACGTTCAGATAGACGTCCTTGCCGGCAAAGGCGAGTCCGCAGCGCGCTTCCAGCACCGCCAGGACCATAGCCAGCCGGCCGCTGTCCCAGCCGACCACGGCCCGCCTGGGCGTGGCAAAGGGCGAGGGCGAGACCAGGGCCTGGATCTCGACCAGCAAGGGCCGGGTGCCCTCGATGCCGGCGAAGACGGCCGTACCGGGGACCTCGGCGCGCCGCTCGCCGATGAACAGCGCCGAGGGATTGGCCACCTCAAGAAGCCCGGCGTCGGTCATCTCGAAGACGCCGATCTCGTCGGTCGGACCGAAGCGGTTCTTCACCGCGCGCAGGATCCGGAACTGATGGCCCCGCTCGCCCTCGAAGGTGAGCACCGTGTCGACCATGTGCTCGAGCACCTTCGGGCCGGCGATCAACCCTTCTTTGGTGACGTGGCCGACCAGGAGCAGGGCGAAGCCGCGTTCCTTGGCCAAGCGGATCAATTCGTGAGCGCTGCCGCGCACCTGGGCGACGGTGCCGGGGGCCGAGTCCAAAGAGTCGACGTACATGGTTTGGATCGAGTCGATCACCACCACGGCGGGCGCGTCGGCGCGGTCGAGGCTGGCCAGGATGTCGCGCACCGCGGTCGCCGCGGCGATCTGCACGCCGGCGTCGTCGAGGCCGAGCCGGCGCGCGCGCAGGCGAACCTGGTCGACCGACTCCTCGCCTGAGATGTAGGCGCAGGGCAGGGCGGCCCCGCCCGCGCCGCGGCTGAGCCGGGCCACGGCCTGGAGCAGCACGGTGGACTTGCCGATGCCCGGGTCGCCGCCGATCAGCGTCGCCGAGCCCGGGATCAGGCCGCCGCCGCAGACCCGGTCGAACTCGGCGATGCCGGTGGTCCAGCGCGGGCCCGCCTCGGCGGCGTCGGGCGCGCTGCCGTCGAGCGCGGCGAAGCGGATCACCCGGCCGCCGCTGCCCGACAGGCCGCCGGGCGCGCTCTGCCGCGGCATCTCCTCGACGATGCTATTCCAGGCGCTGCAAGCTTCGCAGCGGCCGCTCCACTTGGGGAAGCTGGCGCCGCAGGATTGGCAGACGTAGCGGGGAGACCGCTTGGCCACCGGCTGTCTCGAGGCTCCTCTATCTCGGGCGTCTTCGCGCCCGCAGGCCGGCGTCAGAGCGCGCGCACCTGGATCTTGATCGGCCCTTCCGCCAGGCCGTGGATGAACTGATGGACGAAATCGTTGCCCGAATCGTCGACTTGCTGGGTCGGTCCGACCCAGGCGATCTTGCCCGCGTAGAGCATGGCGATCCGGTCGGAAATGCGCCGGGCGCTGGCCATGTCGTGGGTGATCGACAATGCCGTCGCGCCCATCTGGCGCACGCACTTGACGATCAGCTCGTCGATGATGTCGCCCATGATCGGATCGAGCCCGGTTGTCGGCTCGTCCAGGAACACGATCGCCGGCTCGGTCGCGATCGCCCGGGCCAGGCCGACCCGCTTCTTCATGCCTTGCGAGAGCTCGCCGGGCCAGACCGCGGCGACCTCGGGCCCCAGACCGACCTCGGCCATCTTGTCGAGCGCGATCTCCTTCGCTTCGCGCGGGGAGCGGCCCTGCACCTCGATCAGGCCGAAGGCGACGTTGCGCCAGACCGGTAGCGAATCGAACAGGGCCGCGTTCTGGAACAACATGCCGAACTTGCGACGCACCCTTTCCAGCTCGCCGCCGGTCAGGCCAACCACCTCCTCGCCGTCGACCTTGATGCTGCCGGCATCGGGCTGCAGCAGGCCGAGGATGGACTTGATCAGGACCGATTTCCCGGTGCCGGATCCGCCGATCACCGCCAGCGATTCGCCGGTCATGATGTCCAGATCGAGCTCGTCCAGCACCACCTTCGGCCCGAAGGCCTTGCACAGGCCGCGTATCTGGATCTTCGGCGTGGCCCCGTTCATCGTGAAAAGAACAACTCGGTGAGGAGGTAGTTGAAGCTGAGGATCAGAATCGAGGCCGAGACCACGGCATTGGTCGTCGCCGTGCCGACCCCTTGCGCGCCGCCGCGCGAATGGTAGCCGTGGTAGCAGCCCATTAGGGTCACCAGGAGGCCGAAGACACTGGCTTTGACCAGTCCCGAGACCACGTCGATCGTCTCCATGAAGTCGATCGTGTTCTTGATGTAGACGCTCGGGTTGAAGCCGAGCTTGAAGATCGACACCACGTAGCCGCCGAACACGCCGATGATGTCGGCGGTCAGCACCAGCAGCGGCAGCATCGTAATCCCCGCCACCAGCCGAGGCGTTACGAGGTATTTGATCGGGTTGGTGGCAAGCGTATCGAGCGCGTCGATTTGCTCGGTCACCCGCATGGTGCCGATCTCCGCGGCCATGGCCGCGCCGATCCGCCCCGCGACCATCAGGCCGGCCAGCACGGGGCCGAGCTCACGGGTGATCGAGACGATCACGACGTTGGGAATCGCGCTCTCCGCATTGAACCGGGCGAAGCCGGTGTAGCTCTGCAGCGCCAGCACCATGCCCGTGAAAATCGCGGTGAGCCCGACCACGGGCAGCGAGTAGTAGCCGATCTCGACCATCTGGCGCCCGACGATGCTGGGGTAGTAGGGCGGCCGGAAGACGTGCGACAGCGCCTGGGTCGTGAAGATGATGATCCGCCCGGTCACGGTGAGGAAGGCCAGGAAGGTCCGGCCCAGAGGCTGCAAAATCGGCATGAATCAGTGTCTCAAAGGTATACCCGGTGATAACGCCGGCCGAGCGCGGTCAGGATTTCGTAACCGATGGTGCCGGCCTCGGCGGCCAGGCTGTCGGGCCCGTGCTGCGGATCGATCAGATCGACCCAAGCGCCCGGCCGCGCGTTATCGGGCGCGACCCCGGTCACGTCAAGCGTGATCAAATCCATTGAAACCCGACCCACGACCGCGACCCTCTCGCCACCGATGAACGCGCTCCCCCGGTTCGACAGCGAACGCAGGTAACCGTCCGCATAACCCACGCCCACGGTGGCCAGCCGCGTAGCTCCCCCGACGCGATGCGTGGCACCATAGCCAACGCTCTGAGGAGCGTCAATGTCGCGGATTTGCAGGATTTTTGCCCGTAAACGGACGACTTGGCCCATGGGATTCGGCGCCGGCGGCGTCGGGTTCACGCCGTACAACGCGGCGCCCGGGCGGGCCAGATCGAAGTGGTAGTCGGCCCCCAGAAAGATCCCGGAGGAGTTCGCCAGGCTGGCCGGTGCGGCGGGCAGGCGCGCGCGCGCCGCGCGAAAGGCCTCGAGCTGGCGCGCGTTCATCGGGTTGCCGGCCTCTTCGGCGCAGGCCAGGTGGCTCATGTGGAAGTCGATGTCGACGCCCTCGAGAAGCTCGGGCCGCGCCGCCAGCTCCGACAGCTCCGCGGCGGTCAGCCCCAAGCGGCTCATGCCGGTGTCAATATGCAACGCGGCCGGCAGCGCGCGCTTGCCCTTGCCCGCCAGCTCGCGCCAGCGCGCGATCTCGTCGAGCTGGTTGAGCACCGGGCGGATGTCGTGGGCCAGGTAATCGTGCTCGGCGCCCGGCATCAGACCGTTCAGCACGTAGATCGCGGCCTCGGGGCAGCTGCGCTTCAGCGCCTTTCGCAGGGCGATGGCCTCGTCGGGAACGGCGACGAAGAAGTGGCGGGCGCCGGCTTCGGCGAGCGCCGGCACCACCTGCCCGGCGCCCAGTCCGTAGGCGTCGGCCTTCACCGACGGGCCAGCCGGGACGCCCTTCAGCTCCTGGCACAGGCGGCGGTAGTTGGCCTGGATGGCGGCGAGGTCGATCTCCAGCAGCGTGCCGGCCCGGGCCAGCGCCGGGTCTTCGCGCGCCCCGCCGTCAGCCGGGCTCGTCGTCACCCGATGGCATCCGGCAGGCGCTCGTCGCTGACCAGGTCGTTGAACTGCGTGAACTCGCCGGTGAACTGGAGCTTCGCGGTCCCGATCGGGCCATGGCGCTGCTTGGCCACGATGACTTCGGCGATGTTGCGTGTGGCTTCGAGGCGCTCTTCGTGACGCGCAAGCCGGTCCTGGAACTTGTCCTCGGTCTCGTTGGCGCGCTGCGTCGGCTGTTCGCGGGCCAGGTAGTACTCCTCGCGGAAGATGAACATGACCACGTCGGCGTCCTGTTCGATCGAGCCCGACTCGCGCAGGTCGGCGAGCTGGGGCCGCTTGTCGTCGCGCTGCTCGGTCTGGCGCGACAACTGCGACAGGGCCAGCACCGGGACGTCGAGCTCCTTGGCGACGGTCTTGAGCCCGCGGGTGATCTCCGAGACCTCCTGGACCCGGCTGTCGCTGCGGCTGCGGCCGACCGACTGCATCAGCTGCAGGTAGTCGACGACGATCATGGACAGGCCGTGTTGTCGCTTCAAGCGGCGCGCGCGCGTGCGCAGCGCCGGAACGGTGAGGGCCGGCGTGTCGTCGATGAAGATCGGCAAGCTGTAGAGCGCGCGGCTGACCTCGAACAGCCGGTCGAACTCCTCCTCCCGGATCTCGCCGCGGCGCATCGCATCGGATCGGACGTGCGCCTGTTCGGCGATGATCCGGGTGGCGAGCTGCTCGGCGGACATCTCGAGCGAGAAGAAGGCGACCACCTCGGGCCGCTCGACTTGGTTGCCTTCCTCGTCGGTTTCGACGCGCCGGCTGGCGGCGGCGTTGTAGGCGATGTTGGTGGCCAGCGCGGTCTTGCCCATCGAAGGACGGCCCGCGAGGATGATCAGGTCGGAGGAATGCAATCCGCCGAGCAGGTGATCCAGATCGGTGAACTGGGTCGGCACGCCGGCGACGTGGCTTTCGCGTCTGAGCGCCGCCTCGGCCATGCCGACCGCATCGATCAGTGCGCTGCGGAAATCCTTCAGCCCGCCTTCGACCTGACCGCTTTCCGCGAGGTTGTAGAGGCGCTGCTCGGCGCCCTCGATCTGGTCCATGGCCGCGACCTCGGCATCGTGCTCGAAGGCCTCGTTGACCATGTCGTCGCCGAGCGCGATCAGCTGCCGGCGCAGGTAGAGGTCGTGGATCGTCTTGCCGTAGTCGCGCGCGTTGATGATCGAGACGTAGTTGCTCTGGAGCTCCGCCAGATAGGCACCGCCGCCGGCTTCGGCCAGCTCCTGGGTCTGATCGAACAGGTTCTTCAGCGTGATCGCGTTGGCGATGCGGCTCTGGTCCAAGAGCTTGCCGCAGGCCTCGTAGATGCGCCCGTTGAAGGGATCCGCGAAATGCTGCGGCAGCAGGAAATCGGCGACTCGTTCGTAGGCGCTGTTGTTCGCGAGGATCGCACCGAGCAGAGCCTGTTCGGCTTCGTAGTTGACCGGCGGCTCCCGATAAGGATCGGGATCGCTGGGCGCGCCGGGCAGCGGCGCGACGTTGGAAGAACCGCTCCTGTCCATAACAGCGGACCGTAGCAAAGCAGTCGGGACCGGGCATCCACTGAAACAAGTGGATTGGGAGTAACGCGGGGATAACGCGCGCAGCCATCGCCAAGCCCGCGACACGCCCACGACGGAGTCTAGAAGAATCCGGGAGGCCGGGTCAAAAAGCCTAGAACAGCAATGGCTCTCCCCAGCCGGCGCGGAACCGCGCCGGGACGACTCGGGGCGCCGTCGACGCTACTCGGCCGCTTGGGCGTGTCCGGCGGCGCGGTCGCGCTCCCAGTCGTACATGTAGCCGCGGGTCAGCGGCAGGCTGTCCATTCGTTTGGCCAGCTGCACCTGGAACACCATCAGGCCCTGATGACGGAAGCCCATCTCGCAGCCCTTCAGGTAGAGTTCCCACATCCGACAGAAGCGCTCGTCGTAGAGCCGCGCCACCTTGGACCGATTGGCCTGGAACCGCTCGAACCAGTGGCGCAGCGTCTGCGCGTAATGCAGCCGAAGGATCTCTACGTCGGTGACCAGCAGGCCGCTTGCCTCGACTGCGGCCAGAACTTCCGACAGGGTCGGCAGGTCGGCGCCGGGAAAGATGTATTTCCGCATGAAGGGATTGATCGGGCCGGGCCGGTTGAAGCGTCCGATGGAATGCAGCAGGCAAACCCCGTCGTCTCGCATCAGGTCGCGGACCTTCCGAAAGAACTCCGCATAGTTGCCCTTGCCGACATGCTCGAACATGCCGACCGAGACGATCCTGTCGTAGCGCTGATCTTCGTCGCGGTAGTCGCGCAGATCGAACTGCACGCGCTCGGCCAGCCCTTGATCGCGGGCCCGGGTCTGACTGACCCCGTGCTGCTCGACGCTGAGGGTCAACCCCTTGACCCGGCAATCCGCGGCCTGTGCCAGGTAGAGGCCGAGGCCGCCCCAGCCCGAACCGATGTCGAGCACCCGCATGTCGGGACGGTCGAGCAGCAGCTTCGAGGCGATATGCCGCTTCTTGTTTTCCTGTGCCTGCTCCAGGCCGTCCTGGGGCGACTCGAAATAGGCGCAGGAGTATTGCCGGTCGGTGTCGAGGAACAGATCGTAGAGTTCGCCGGAAAGGTCGTAGTGATGCGCGACATTGGCGCGCGCCCTGGCCATCGGGTTGTGTTGCTTCACCCAACGGCCTTGTCGCGCGAGCACCAGGGCCAGCCGGAGCAGCCGGAGGCGATCCAGGTTCCTGTAATTGCGCGCGGCGAGCTCCAGGAAATCCTCGAGCGTGCCGTCCTCGATTGTCAGATCGCCGTCCATGTAAGCTTCGCCGACGAAGAGCGGGAAGTTTAGGAGCGCGGCCCACTTGGGCCCGGAACGACGCAGGCGCAGCGTACACCGGGGCCTGTTTCCATTTCCGAAGCTTTGGATCCGTCCGCGACTGTCCTTGAGGTGCAGGGTTCCGTCCAGGATGACGGAATCCAGCAGTCTTTCGAACAACATGATCCTCACCTCCCCTTGACTTGCTGGGCCGCTGGATTCGAGTGAATCCCCAGGCCCTCGACCTCCTTTCTGGTCAAGCTGATGAGAATCGTAGTCTAGTTGAGCGATCTTGTGTAGACCCTGGGCGCGCGGC
>JAAUYJ010003683.1_pt1 | contig 14625 bp, 7 predicted proteins | sample 7278031 | NCBI WGS metagenome assembly JAAUYJ01 (sample SAMN14350222, study PRJNA611818) | marine sediment metagenome | isolation source: surface marine sediment (1.8m) | place: French Polynesia: Moorea | collected 2018-08 | reverse complement strand
TCCTCCTCCCCTTTGTCTGTCATCTTCTGGCGCGTTACGTGGCACAACGAAACAGTCACTACAACGCAAGAAAGAAAAGCTTCATGCAAATATGTTTTTGTTTGTATAGCGCAAAAGTCCCGTTTGCTCGCGTGCACAGTACAGTACAGTACTTGTCATTCTGGATGACACAATCTGTGAGGGCCAAGAAATCTCTCTCCCCATGCGTACATTTCCCAGATTTTTTTCTTCCACGCGTTTCATGAAACTTGAGCACGAGGAAAGAAAAGAGGCAGCAAGGTCCGGCCTATAGGGAGGGGAAGGATGAGTGGATAGGGCGGCGGGACGGCGGGGGAGGAGATCGTAGTAGTATGTACGTAGTAGCCTTGTCCTTCGTCCCTCCTTTCCTTTTTTCCTCGGAAACTTCCTCTTTTTTGTCCGTCTCTCGCGCGGGGAAATGAACGCACGCACAAAATAGGGAAAAAAACGAATCCGTGAAAGACGGGCGGAGGAGCATCCCCAGAATTTACTGCACGACCGTACCACCCCATCCTGCGACAATGCGCCTGGCTCGTTTCGCTTCTCCCTCCTCCTCAATTAGTAGGGAGGGTTGCAGCTAAATAGGAAAGCGACGCAAACCTTCGGAGCTGTTATGGGGGGGAAAGGGAGGCGTGGAGAAAGAGAGCTATCGACTGGCGGAGGGGGGAGGAGGAGGAGGACGAAAGTAGTAGTATGGGAAGAGAAACTTGGCAAAGGCTCGCCCATCCTCCTCCTCTTTCTTTTTTCCTTTTCAATGTTGGCTCACCGCATGCTTGGGCTGCCTTCCAGCTCTCCTGCGCCGTAGGAATGCCCTCTCTTTCTCCTCACAGATACTACATACTTGCCCCCCTCTCCCCCCCTCCTTCCCTCCGTCCACCCCTTCCTCCCTCCCTGTCATAGGCACTGGCGGCTCTCACTGTCCCGGGGGAGGGGGGATAATGAGTAACTCAATACCCGAGACGGGCGAGAACTGAGATCAGGCCTACCCAATGCCTCTCTTTCCCGAACGTAGGTGAATGGCAAAGCAACCTTTAGTGGAATTTATTTCCTTTATAGGGCGAAGTGGTGGTTTGCAAAAAAAAATTTGCTACCTCAAGCCGAACGGCAACGTGGCCGAGGAGGAGGAGGAGGTCGGGCATTGCAATTTCCCTTTTCCACGTGCTCAGGCCCAGGGAGGAGGAGAGGGAGAAGAAAGGATTTAGGAGTGTCCATAGACTTGTGACGGTCATTTATTTCTGTTTTGAATTTTCGTACTTTCTGTACTCCTTTCTTGTCCAGTTTGGCCTTCTCCCTTTTCTCACCTGCGTTCTTGCAACATAACTGCGCCCATGGGACTTGAGGGCATTGTCTTCATTCCAATGATACTGTACTTTCCAGGTTCCCATCTCGAAAAGGCAAAACAACCAACCCTGAATTTGTTGCACCTTTGTGTTGCTGGACGAAAATTTTCCCATTTCCGTCATGGCGAATCCCTCCCATTACCGAGCGACAGAAAACTGTGGCTAATCCCATTCGCCTGACAGATTCTCCTCCTCTTTCTCCTCCTGCTCCACAGAGGCCGAGTAGTAGAAAGGCCGCGCGGCTGAGAGGCCGTGAGTATGCGCCTCAACTAGCTAGGCTGCTGTTGATGCTGTTGCCCAAAAAGGAGGGGGAGGGGAGCATAGGTGGTGATTTTCGGGCGTAGAGATGTCGGGGCGGGCGGGTGTGCCCAAGAAGACTTTCGTTTCCCTCTCCGTTTTAGGGTTGAGAGTCGAAGGCGGGGAGGGGAAGAGGGAGGAGGCGGTGAACTGAACGCCGCAGTCGCCGAACAGGACCTGGACCGAAGGAGGAGGAGGAGGAGCAGCTTCCCTCCTCCGATTTTTTTCCAGCTGCGGCTATTTTTGAACGAGTGCCGTAATCAACCTCCTTCCCTCCATTTCCCCCAACTCCCATGTTTGTATAATTTTGCACCGGAGGGGGGGTACCTCCCTCCCTGACTCCGGATACGAATGTTGCCCATCAGAAGGATCGCCTCCGACGCAGATTCGGCCGCCATGAGGACTTAGAAAATTGCACTCCGACCGTGAAGGTCTCCACACAGCACGTAAAAAAGGGAAGGAAGAGCAAGACCGAAGAAGGAAAAAAAAAGTTGCTACAACTGTGTCATTTGGAAGCGGTAATTGAAGAAACAAGACATCCAAGATGTCTTCTGGGAAAGTCATGTCTCGGAGCAACAGCGGCGGCGGAGGCGGGGACGACGGGAGGCGCAAGTCCTCCATCAGCGCGGAGGAGTTGGCGCCCATCGTGATGAGCCAGCTGGCCGTGGCTAACAAGAGGAAGGAGGAGTCGAGGAGGCAGCGCAGGGGAGGCGGCAACGGCAGCGGCGCCAACAACAACGCCGCCGCTGCTTCCGCCGCCGCCGCCGCCGCCGGTCCTCGAGGATACGGGTTGGACTCGGGGTCAGAGTCCTGCGGCGAGGAGGGAAGGCGCAGGACGGCAGAGGCATTCATGTCTGGGATTCAGTCTGCGCTGGGGGACTCCAACAGCAGCGGAAGCGCCGCCGCCGGTAGCGCCGCCGACAACAACAGCTTCGCCAGCAGCAGCGGTTTGAGCGGCGGCGGCAGCTCCTCCGGCCTCTCCAGCGAGCTGGTCTCCGAGGTCGACCTGGTGCTGTCCAAGCTCATGTCCTCGGTCAACCAGGACGATCCCAAGCTGATCCCACTCATCTCCAGCCTGCAGGCATCGCTCAAGGACACGGTTGACTCTGGAGCTGCAGCAGAAGGATCAGGGAACAAGAAGAGGGTGACGCTGGCGCAGACAAAGCAGCAGAACCTAGGCAGCAGCACGACCTCCACCACTTCCTCATCCTCCGCCGCCCTGACGCCCAGCACCCCAGGCTCGGCCGGAGGAGTAGGCGGCGCCGGCGGCGGAAAGGACTGGATGAAGGACCCTTTCGGATCGCTTCCAAAGAAGCCGAAGCAACCTGCCACATCTTTGCAACATCAGGGGGCGACGGCCACCGAATTCGCACCCGCAGAGTCAAAGACCTTCGATCCGTACAATCAGGTAGGTTGCTCCTCCTTCCATTTGTTTCCTTATAATTGATTTTTCCCTGCTCCGCCCGGCAGAGCGGAGGAGACAACGTTCCGCTGAGCGAATTTCCCGGTGGTGCCGCGGACGACGACGCAGGCGGCGGCGGAGGAGCTGGAGGATCCAAGATCCCCTGGAAGATCCGCGCCGCTCGGCGTAGGGCCGGGATGCGGCACCACACCACGGGGATGACAAGGGACGAGTTCGCCAAGATCAGGCAGTCGCTTGAGGAGTCGGCCAGCAAACGTAATGGATTTAAAGTAACCATTTTTTTGTGGGGAAAATACGTTTTTTCTCTTAATTCAGTGACTCCTCGTCCAAGCGAGCCCTACTCTTTGGCGAGGAACCAGTCCGAGAGCGTCATCAAGGCGGCCGCCAGTCGCCCCAACAATGCAAACAATAACGGTGCACAGGCCAATCCAATCCAAGGCAACAACAACGGAAACAGACCGGCCGACTTCAACCGGTCGACGGACCTCGGCTACGCCAGCGACGTCTGCGACTACAACCTGCAGCAGCAGCAGCAGCAACAACAACAACAACACCTGAGGGACGAGGCCGGCAACCGCAACAGCCTCCAGCTGTACCACCACAACCGCGCCGCGGTGAGATCCCCCAACAACCCCAAGCCTGAGAGCCCCTCCATGGGGAGCTCGCTCTTCTGCCGGAGGAGGAAGCTAATCCAGAAGAGGGCGGAGGTCTTCGGCAGCTGCGTCGGGACAGCAGCAGCAACAACAACAGCCGAAGGGCGGACAGACACAGGCGGACAGGACCGCAACAGCTCCTCCAATAACACCTCCAGCTCCGCCGACTCAGAACAAGAGACTTCTGAGCCGATCCTGGAACCTCCTCCTCCTGTTGCTCCTCTTAACCACACTCCTCCCACTAATACAAATTACCACCTTAGGGTTCCTCACATTGCCGACTATGTGTCTGAGCACCGGCCTCCCCTCCCCGACATTGCTTTGTACCACCGTTCCCCTCCGCCGCCTAGAAAGGACTTTGGGAGCGGCCAGGCCACCAACCACCTCCCCCTCCGCCACGGCCTCTCACTCGACTCCATCAGTCCAAGTCCTGACGACAAGAGTCTTCCCATTGTCCATTGCGAGTCAGACCCCACCCTGTTCAGGCGGCGCCTCTTTCAGGACAGAGGAAGTGGCCTCGGCATCGTGGTGGTGGCGCCGCCCTCCCACAACAAAGCCTCCTCCTCCTCCTCCTCCTCCACCCTTGTCTTTCAAATGGCCGAGCCCGAACAAGACAGCGGCGAAGCCAGCCATCTGCCAAGTTCCGCCAGTTTTGAGAACGGAGATTTCGCTACTTTGCAGAACGCTCCCCCTCCTGCTCTTCTATCCGTTCCCGAGGCTCCGCGCAAGTCTCTTAGCCAGCAGAGCTCCCTGGAAGACGACGGTAACCGCAGCAGTGGCGGCGCGGCCACGCCAAGCTCCTCTCGGCGCGCCGTGAGGAAGAACTCCAAGGGTCCGTCCTCCTCCGGCGTGCAGGCCAAGATCGCCCGCAGGAAGATGATGCGAAGGGCAAATTCCATGGACAACCCGCACGGGTCGCTCTCCTCCGACCAGGAGGGCGACGAGGAGGAGGACTCGGTGGAGGAGAAGCAGGACAGCGAGCCCATCGACGAGAAGGAACTGCACAACACCGACAAGAGGCAGCAGCAGCAGCAGCAATTCTTGCTGACCCCTGAGATGGCCAGGAGGAAGAACTGGAGCTCGCGCTTCAGCAACATCAAGAACTCCTTCGACGTGCCGTCAGAGGAGGAGGGGAGCAGCAAGTCAAGGTCACCCTCAATAAACAGGCAGCCAGAGTTGCAACAACAGCAACAACAACAACAACAGCCTCTGGCGGTCACCTTCCAGCAGCAGCCAGACCTGGTCCTGCAGCACCAACAGCAGCAGCAGGAAGAGGGCGGAGTAGCCGGGAGGGGCCGGGCCAGGGGCCGGGACGGGAGGGGCGGGAACGTCAGGAGCAGGAGCGCTCACAACATCAAGATCAATTCTGTGGCCGTCGGGGGAGGAGAAAGAGACGCCAGGGCCCAGTCCAAGGAAGACAAAAATAAGATGAACGCTATCACGGCCACGGCCAGAGGAGGCGCCATATCCGACGGGGAGGGGTACCATATGCAGAGGCAGTTCAACCAGAGAGAATTCGACGAGGAGGAGGCCGAGGCAGAGTACCAGAGGTTCCACCAGCAGCAACTACAGCAGCAGCAACGGCACCGAGAGCCGTCGGGGAGGGACTCCGTCGACTACCACCAGTACCTGGAGATGATCGAGAGGTTCAGGGACAACAACCCCAAGGCGTACTCAAGGCCGCTGCAGAAGAACGTGCCAATCATGATGCCAAGGGCACAAATGGTGCGGAGGATAGAGCAGCAGCAGCAACAACAACAGCAGCAGCTACAGCAGCAGCAACAGCAGCAGCATCCCTTTGCAGCCGTTTTGAGACAGCAGCAGTTGCAGCAGCAGCAGCCAATCATTCCAGTTCACGCAATGGTGGTGCAGCCAAGGCAAACCAAGAGCCAACCGAGAGAGCAGCAGTACGTTCAAGAACAGCAACAGCAACAACTCCAGCAGCAACAACTCCAGCAGCAGCAGCAACTCCAGCAGCAACAGCAGCAACAGATGCAGAAGGAAGAGGACAGAGCCGAAATTCTAGGCCTGGTCAGAGCTAGCAAGAGTGACGGTGAAGGAGGTACCGGCGTCGCACCCGGCGCTCCGGGCGGCGGTGGCGGCATGGGCGGAGTCAACAAGAACCACGACATGGACTACCAGGAGTACATGAACATCATCAACAAGGTTCGCAAGACCAAGGAGTTCACCCGCGTTCGCACGGAGCAGATCCGCCTGGCCAGCATGTACGCTCAGGAGAAGAAGAGGCAGGAGGAGCTGAGGATGGAGGAGGCCAGGCTGCAGCAAGAGAGGGAGAACTTTGAGAGGGAGAGGGTGACGGAGATGGCAAGGTCAAACCAACAACAGCAACAGCAACATCAAGAGCCGCAGAGGAGGATCGCGGCGCCCAAGCTCCCCGCTTCAATGTTGGCCTCGACAGCGCCTGTTATGGAGAGGAACGACAGTCTCAACAGCAGCAGCACTGGCGGCACCGTGTCCTCCTCACAGCAAGACCTCTCACACGAGGAGAAGGGAGAGTTGGACTACAGGGAATCAGAGTTGATGGCCAAGGCGTCGCCCATGAAGACGACAAGCAAGGCGCAGGAGCTGATGCTGCCCAACATCCCGGAGGGATTCCACAGGAAGAGGGTGATGCGGGAGGAGGACGAGCAGCGGCGGGCCAGCGAGAGGCAGGAAAGGGCCAGGATGCACCAGATCAGGAGGGAGCAGCAAGAGCAAGAGAGGCAGCAGGAATTGAGGGAACTGCAGGTGAAAGCTGAACAGGAGAAGCTAGTGCGCCTGAGGGAGGAGCAGGTTCGCCAGGAGAAGGAGAGGGAGGAGATCCGGAGGCTAGAGCACGAGAGGCTGCAGCAGATCCAGGAGGAACAGCAGAGGCTGGAGATGGAGAGGATGAGGCAGGAGCAGAGCATCAGGCAGGAACAGCAAAGGCTGGAGGAGGAACGGCGGAGGCAGGAGAAGCTGCAGGCTGAGAAGAACGCTCAGTACAACAGGCAGAGGCTGGATATGGAGGCCCAGAATCTGCAGGCGCTTCACGAGGAGCAGCAGAGGTTGGCCAGCGTGGCCAGGGAGAGGGAGGAGCTGGAGGCGAGCGCTGCGGCGGAGTCTGCGCTTCGGGAGGCTCTCGCAGCAGGTGGAGACTTGTCTCCGGAGGAGAAGCTGATGAAGGAGCGCCTGGCGCAGAGGGAGAAGCTGCGGGAGGAGCATAGGAAGGAGGAGGCGCAGATCAGGAAGGAAAAGATGAACCTGATCCAGCAGGAGGAAACGCTTATAACAAGGCAGGAGGAAATGCTGCGGCAGATCGAGGACGAGCGTATCAACCTGACCAAGCAGGAGGAGCTGATCAAGTCTCGCCAGATGGGAAGGCTCAATCAGGTCAGGCAGGAGAAGAGGCTGCTGGAGAAGCAGGAGGAGATGCTCAAGATGCGAGAGGAGCAACTTGAGCAGGAGCGACTGCGTCAGGAGCGGCTGCGGGATGAGCAGAGGGCACTGAGAGAGCAGGAGGAGGCCATCCGGAGGAGGCAGGAGGAGATCAAGGAGCTCCTCCTCAGCGACCTCTCCGACACCGGGTCTGAAAGCATCACCATGTGTCAGCCCAGGGAGGGGCAGGTGTTCGCAGGAAAGAAACCTTCCCTGCCGCCTCCCTCGGTCAGCGCGGCCTCCACCTTGAGCAGCATTCCTGAGGCGAGGCAGCAGAAGCAGAGCTCTCTACCAGCACCAGCAGTTCAGCTTCCCACTGTCCCAAAGCAGCAGCAGCAGCAACAACAGCCGATTTCGAAGCTGACCAACCTACCCATGATTGCCATGCAAAACCTGCCCGACTCTCTGGCCGCCAGTCACGAGACGGACGAGGACACACTAGATGATGCTGAGGAAGGAGAGGACGGCGTGGAGGATGAGGAAGAAGAAGACGAGGAGGAGGAGGAGGACTACTACGAGACCAAGGTTGAGGTCAAGCAGAAACCGACGTCCGTTCCAACCTCCGTCCGTACAATCGAGACCAGGATCGACAACCCTCCCTGGGCGCCCATCACCCCTTACTTGAACCTGAACCAGGCCAATCAGGAGGAGCTATCCTCTATCCTCAGGAGCGGAGGCGGGGGACACCCCTTCTCCAAGTCAGGCATCATCACCTCGCCCGAGAGCGTTCGCAGCACCTCTGCCAATCTTGTCACTACTACCACGGCCACGCCTGACAGCATTGGGGCCGTCCTATCCTCGCAGGCATCCATGGCAGAGTCACTCTCTGTGTCCTCTTCCTGTCCCGGGTCTCCTCCACCCCCGGTGCCTCCTCTTCCATTGGACGCACCGCCCAGGGGAGCTACCACTGAAACAACTCCGGCTCTTGTGCAACAGCAGCCGCAGCCGCAGGTGCCTCCTAGAGACGATTCTTTCGCCATCACTGCCGCGCGCTCCAACGCCGGAATGCCGTCAGACATGATCCCAGAGTCCGTCGCAAACATCGGACAACAACAATATCAGCAGCAAGCCCAACAGCAGCAGCAACAACAGCAGGACGGTAACTTGCTGACCATCCCGGAGCCTAAGATTGGCGGTCCCGGCAGCGCCTTCAAGCCCTACGCCAGCGCGGAGAACCTGTACGACTCCAGCCTCTTCACCACCAAGAAGAGCCCGGACGTCGTCCCCAGCGCCGCGCCCCCCGTCTTCTCCACCAGCAGCAGCTCCAACAGCGGAGGTGGGACCGGTGGCGGAAAGAACGGACACCACCACCACAAAGACTCGGGCCCTCGCTACCCGCTCTACAGCAAGGTGCGGGAGCTGCGACAGCAGCAGCAGCAGATGGCGCCGCCCTTCTCCACCACCGACACCGAGCCGGAGATGAAGGAGTGCAACCTGCCCTTCCCCGACCCGAGGAACGGCAACGGTCGCGGCGGAGGCAGGGGAGGTGGAGTCGTAGGCGGGGGGAAAGGAAACAAGGCTCCGTCCTACTCCACCAGCGAGACCGAAGAGGAGTATCAGGCCTACCTCAGGATGAGGCCAAAGTGGCACGGCAAAGGAGGAGGAGGTCACAAGGACTCCTGGGACCCGCTGCTGGTGGACAGCCCGCCTCAAATCACCCAGAAACCCGTTGGGGTCATCCAGAGGCCACGGGCTGAGCACCCGCCTGCACCTGCTCCTCCTCCGACAAGGGGGGCGCAAGTGGATAGGCGGCAGGCGGAGACTCCAGTCTTTGTCCACCCCCAGGGTCCGCCCGCGGTCACCGTAAGGGCTGAAGAAGGCGAGGTTGCTCCGGGTGAGGAAGCGAACAAGGTTAACAGCAACATGCTGTCGGTGGAGACCAGGGACCGCCAGGGTTCCAAGGAGACCACACCCACGACGGCATCAGGGGGAGGTCTCGCTCCCCCCGCTGCTTTCGAGCGGATACAAAAGTCAGACTCCATCATAGAGATGAAGAGGAAGGAGGAGCCTGTTGTCGCTGCCTCTGCTATCGTCCAACCGGAGGATCAAACCAGCATGATACCCTGGATCAAGCAGCAGAGATCTGAACAGATCCGGGTCATGCAGGAGAAGTACCTGGAGAATGCCAACGACGATCCCAAGGCCCCTCTGCCTTCCACCTACGTGCCTCCCGCCGCGACTGCGGCAGCAGATGCCCACAACAAGAAGCAGAAGGCGATCCAGCAGCAGCAGCAGAAGTCTACGGCGAGGATGAACCCAACCATCGCTGCCATGGAAATCATGACCAGGAAGGAGATGAAGCTGAAGGAGATGGAGGAGAGGATGGCGAGGGAGGCAAGAGCGGCGGGGAAACCAGTGATTACTGCTCAGCAGCAGCAGCAGATGAAGCAGCAGCAGTTGGAGAAGCAGCGACAGGAGCAACTGAAGAGGCAACAGCAACAGGAAAAGCAACGACTGGAAGAACTAAGACAGCAGCAGTTGGAGCAGCAGCGTCAAGAACAATTGATGCTCGAGCAAAAGCGCAAGGAGGAACAAATGCGGGAAGAAATGGAGAGACAAAAATTGCTGGAGAAACAGAGGGAGGAGGAGATGCAGAGACTGAAGTTGCAGCAACAGCAGCAGCAACAGAGGCAACAACAGGTTCTCCAGCAGAAGCAAAGGGAAGAGCAGATAAGGAAGGAGCAGCTTCTGCAACAGCAACGCCATGAGCAGGAGAGGCAACAACAGCAAAGGGAAGAGAAAGCAAGGCAGGAGCAACAACTGCAGCAGCAGAAGGAACAACAGCAGGTCCTTATGAAACAGAAGCAGCAGCAACTTTTGCAGGAGGAGAAACGAAAGAGGGAAGAACTACTGAGGCAAAAGAAGGAGGAGCAGCAGCAACAACTACAGCGTCAGAAGGAGCAGGAAGAGAGGGAGTCACTGCTTCAGAAGCAATTACAAAAGCAGCAGCAGCAGCGCCAGCAGCACCAACAGCAGCCCAACAAGCAGACCACCAGGCAGTTTTCTCAACCTGACCAGGACCTATCCGTCAAAAACGTCAAGCTGGAGGCCTCTCCACGACTGCAAGACCAGAGAAAGCTGGCCAAGGTTCCCTCGACGGAGGAGGCGCCAGTGATCCTGCTCAAGAAGCAGCCAAAGATATTGGCACCAGAAGAGATCAGGGCTCGAAAGAACAGCGCCGAGGAGAACAGGAGCAGGAAGAACAGTTCTGAGCAGGGAAAGCCCAAGACCAAGGAGAAGTCCCCAATGATGGAGAAGTCTCCAGCTCCTAAGAAGAAGCTGGTGGCTGAGGTGAAGCCCAGGCAACAGCAGCAGAAGCAACTGCAACAACAGCAGGAAGAGCTGGAGGACTCTAGGAGAAGAGCTCTCGAAGAAGAGAACAGACTGAAAAAGGAAAAGGTAAAGAAGGCCGCGGAACGATTCGAGCAACAGGCGGCGGCGGCGGCGGAACAAGATTCTTCCGCCCTACCATCCTCCTCTTCCTCACAGCCTCTCGGGGCATTGTCTGCGGCGACGAGGGCGAGGTCCAAGTCCATCGGCAGCAACCTGTACCAAAAGCTGCTGGAGCTGGAGGAAGACAAGGGCAGGATCGCCGAGTCTCTCGTCCAGTCCAAGTCCATCCTGCCATGGAGAGAGCAGGAGGGAGCAGGTGCCTCTGCGGCTGGTGCCTCAGGCGTCCGTGCCACCACCCCGGGCAAGGCCCCTCCCGTCATCCGCAAGAGGGATTCCGCCTGGAGGAGGGACATCGCCGCGGAGGCAGAGGAGGACGAGGAGGATGACCACCGGAGGCTGCGGCAGTACGCGCTGAGGATGAGCAAGTCCTCCGACAGCATCACGGCCGCAAAGATGCTGGCGGAGGCTAGGTTGCAGCAGCAGAGGGAGGACGAGTTGGCCGCGTCAAGGGGGCAAGCAAACAGGTGAAGACATCCCCACATTGGTGAAGAGCTTTCTAATTTTCACTTCCGTTTTAGGGCAATGGCCGGTGCTTTGAGGGACGGGCGAGTTCAGGGCCAGGCGCTGAGGATCAATCGGGAAAAGTTTTCCAAGTCCATCGAGCAGCAAATCGACGTCTACACCAAGACCAGGGAGGACATCAGGAAGATTCTCCAGCTGGCAAAGAACTGCTCCGTCAACGACAAGTCTGTTTCCCTGACAGAATATCCACTGCAGTCATCTAAAATATTTTTTTCCTACAGGGTGAAGCTATTCAACACCCAGAAGCCCACTGAGCCCATGGTCGACGCTGAGGAGAGGGAGCGGAAGGCGGAGGCCATCAAAAGGGAGATCGAGGATGCCAGGAAGGCGCAGATTGAGGAGAAGGTAAGGATCACTGCTGCCAAATTGTAGGTCGATAAAAAAAACACATTGAAGGCCGAGGAAAAGAAGACTTCTTCTCGTGCTTCTCGCCCTTCCGTGCGGCTGGAGGCCAAGCGCAAGACGTCTGCACCGGCCAAGTCGCAATCCCAGCAGCAGCAGCAGCAGCCTTCTTCCTCCTCTTCCTCCCAACCTGGCGCCAGGCTCCGGATAAACCAGCCCGCCGGGCAAGAGATCAAGTCCATCCTGAAGAACAGATCCGTCGCGCAGCCGGAGCACCAGCATTCGCTTGAATTCCATCACGATGATGCCGAAGACAGGGACGAGCGCCGCCTGTCGATGGAGAACCTCCCCTCGGTCAAGTCAAAGATAGAGACCTACCTCCAGCAGGCAGAGTCGGCAGCGGCGACCGAAAAGAAGTAAAAATTCTGCCAGCGTGAAATTATATGTGGAAAATGTGGCGCATGTTCAACATTGAATTTTACTCATCAGGCCTGCTGCCATGACTGACCGCCAGCGCGCGGCGTCCCTCGACCGCAAAAAGGCCCTGCGGAGGGAACCCAGACTGCTGGAGACTCTTCGCGCTACCTCCGGAGGCGGAGGGCAGCCCTTCCAGATCTACGCCCAGAGCGCCACAGACATGTCCGACGAGGAGGAGGGAGGAGTCGCAATGGCATCGGGGAGGAGAGAAGCCTCTGTCGACATGGTACCGTAGTAGTTTGCAATATCCTGCTGCTTTATACAGGTATTGTACAAGTTTCCATTTCAGCTTTCTGTTCCTCCCTCGGGAGGAGTGCTGCAGAAGAGCAAGTCCTTCTCGGCTGCGGCGGCGGCCGGGGGAGGGCGGCAGTTCGAGGGCACCATCGACGCCGGAGACGTGGACAGGAAGAAGAAGACCATGATGCAGTTCTTCTCGTCGAGCACTTCTCCCTCTTCGCGGTCCCCGCAGCCTCCTCATCCTCCGCCGCCCGCCGCGTTCGAGGACGAGGCCCCCTTCTCCGTGAGACAGAGGCCGGCCCCGGTGCAGCGACAGGACAGCATCACCAGCGTGGACATCCTGGGCGAGGCCAACGGTGGCGGAGCCGGCGCCGGCGAGGACGTGGAGGCCGTCTTCGAGAGCCTGCTCAACAACACCTACGACGAGAGGCAGCAGCAACAGTCTTCTGGCAACGTTCCAAACGCGTCGCCCTCCGCCTTTCCCACATTTGGAGGAGGAGGAGGGGCCATAGGTGGAAGTAACGGTAGTTCCAAAAGCGCGGCGGCGATGATAAGTAGTGATAGTGTCGGCGGCGGAGGTCGGGGCCGAGGCCGCTTCGTGCCCAAGCAGCAGACGTGGGCGGGTCCCAGCCACTCCCCTCCGCCGCAGCAACAGCAGCAACACAGTCCCAGCCCCACCCACAGTGAGTACGACACCCCCGGCGCGGAGGAAGACCCCTGGGACGACTACTGATCAGAAAGAAACAAGATTCCGGTGATACGCACACAAAGCCCATGCAAGCAGAGCTAAGAGTCCGAAAGAGTAACCAATCCCCCCCTGGCACCATGTCGCACTATCCGAGCCACTAAGGGGTACTTTTGAGGAAGGAGAGAAGGAAGAGGATAATGTTTTTGTACCGCTTTGTCGTGGAGACTGCTTCGTAGTAGCTCGAGCGAGATTGAGGCCTCGAGAAGAGAGAAAGGGACCAGCGACTGTCGTCTTGATAATAATCGCTTGTAGGTACTGCAAACCAACGTTTTCCTACCTTCTTATTCGAGAGGGAAAATATTTCTTCTCGTCTCTTTTTGAGGAGAAGCAGCAACGATTAATAAATGGAACTTTCACGTATATCTCGCTGCGCAGTTTTCTCTCCGTCGAAATCGTGGGGAAATTAAAACAGCGCGGATGAGTTTGAGACGGGGGGTGAAAGGAAGAAAAGGTAAACACGGATCGAGAAGAAAAAGGGGGAAAGATGCAGCCTCGATTTCTAGCGCGCAATAGAATCGGGCATGGAAATTTGAGACGCAAGGTGGAAAAGTGTGAAGAAATTATTTCCGTTCTCGATGTATGTGGGAGTTGGAAACCCAAACAAACACTTTGGAGGATGCACCGCAATCGTCTGATCTGAATTTCGATTATAGCGTTTGGCGTCGGGCAATCTTATGCTTTCTTATAAATTTCCTGAGCTTTCGCTTCGTCGCTTTCAACTCATTCTGTGCTCTAAAACTTGCGCCGTCCACCCCTGTTATTATGACCCGCTTGGCATTTCCAGCAACTCCAGCGCGGGGAGAAAAGCTGCTTTGACTGCTTTTAACCCTAGTTCCTTGTCCCGTGTATAGCATAAGCCGAAGCCGGGAAAACCCGGTAGTGAACACGGATTGCTTTCGTGGGAGACAGGGATTGGGGAAAAGAAGGATGAAAATGTCAGTGTGTCAAGCCTTTTGACTCTTTTCCATCAAGGAACTGAGGCTGCCTCACATCGTGCATCAGTCAATTTACCTCTTAATGTCAGTTTTTTCTAGTCTGCTATTGTGCACGCTTACTATGTTGGAAAGAAACTAAGCTGCCGGGGAATTAGCAGCATGAGTTTTTTTTTCTCTTTTTGTCCGGGAAGAGGGGGGGATGTAGGGTCGAATTTCATTCCCTCCTAAAAGACCTTAGAGGAAATCCCTCTCTCCCGGTCCTCCCAATGCTGATACAGCACTTGGGACGGCTCCGGAGGAGGGCCGACAAGGAGTCTCACCATCGGTGTGGAAATTTTCGACTCTCTTTCTCTCTGGAGGACAACTTCTAACCTTCTCTTTTTTGTGTTCCTTCTTCCAGGTTTGATCCGTCCCCCCGGAAATGCCTCCTCCTCGCCCTTCTCCAAGTTCCGGCAGATGGAGAACGAGCTGGACAGAGTCTCTTCAGGGCAGCAGCAGGGGGCAAAGAATGGGTGAGTACTTAAATTTTAAAAAATAACGAAAAACTAAACAATTTGGTTTTTATGGCAAGTGAAAGGAGGAGGAGTGTAGAAAAAAAGGCCACGCCCAGAAAAAGGCTAGAAAGCGGGTCTGGGACTGGGGAATGAAAACAACAGAGGCTTTCATCTCTTTCCCTTGGAAAGGAAGAAACAGAAAAAGTTGACCGTGAAAGCGTCGAATCAGGAGGCAGGAAACCTTTAGAAAACTGCTTTAGAGTCTAGAC
>JAAUYJ010010799.1_pt1 | contig 14626 bp, 13 predicted proteins | sample 7278031 | NCBI WGS metagenome assembly JAAUYJ01 (sample SAMN14350222, study PRJNA611818) | marine sediment metagenome | isolation source: surface marine sediment (1.8m) | place: French Polynesia: Moorea | collected 2018-08 | reverse complement strand
TATCTTGAGGAAAGGAGGATGGGGTTCGCGTCCAGCAGCCTGCTCAGCTCATCCTTGTCCGTGTGAGGCCAGATGGCTAGGTGGACCCGCTCGATCAGGTTGTCGAATTCGTTTGCAACCTTTCTCACTGAACCACCAAACGAGGCTGCAGAGGAACGGTAGGGGACGCTCATAAAAAGAAATTAAATTTAAGTTACTGCAGCAATTAGGAAAGAAAACTTACGCCTCAAAGAGCTTCGTTTCGACGAAGATAGAGAATCGGAGGAGGATGGGATGAGCAGCCTCTTCGCCACCTGGTCGTTGTTGGCTCCCTCCAAGTCTCCCCCGCCCCCGTTTATGGTCACCGAGGTGAGAGAGACTTCCCCCTCCCGGTCTTGGTCGTCCTTCCCCTCCATCGCGCCCGTGAAGCGCCTCACTGTCGAGCGGAATAAACGTTTCATTCTACAAGTTGTTGTTTATTCAATAGCCACTGCTAGACTGAATCGGCAAAGGGCCTTGTACGAGTTAAAAGAATCTTTCAATAAGATAAGACTGAAAGAACTTGTGCGCATTGGGAGAAATAATTAACGTTACGTATTTGTACATGTTGCCCTGATTTGCCATTTGCTTTACTTCCGCTAGCGGCGGGAACTTTTTGATCACCTTTCAACTATTCCGGCTTGACTGTACCTGAGTATCTCCGCACTTCTTGAAGTATGTAGAATTCTCCAGATAGCAAAGGCGACGATTTCCTCGAGTTCACTGTAAACTGCGCCGCCAGAAGGTGTCACGTCTCTTCGGCCTGTTCACGAAGCTATAGGAAGTACCAGTATAACAGAAAAATCCTGCCATTATTCTTAATTGCAGAAATTTCTAACCTTTTCCCTGCAAGTTCCCCTCAAATCACTGTTCCGGCTTTTCTGCCCGCTTCCTCCGCGCAATACAAATATTTGTCTCTCTTCCGGCCTGGGCTCTTTCCTTTCTCGAGTGACTGCCCGAGAATGCCCTCGCCTGAAACCCTGAAGTTTTTGTTTCTGAGCCTTCGTGCAACTGCTAAAACTACCTGAGAAATAAGTGCCTACTTCTTATCTCGCGCGTCGATTATGGCACAAATCGACCCAATGAAAAAGCCGATATCTCTTTTTCCCGATATGAAGTCTTGATATCAGTTTATATTTCAGAAATTATACTCTCGAGGGGTAGAACAAGCGGAAAACTGTGTTTTTGTGTCTCGTACGATGTTTCCTCCGTGTGTCGAAATAATGGGAACGAAACAAGCCGATGCCTCTGCTGGATGCCACCACTATTCCCCCCAGGAGCTTTGCTCTCTCCTAATTATTTCTCTCTTGTGGTTTTTCTTCTTTTTTTTGCGGCGGGCCACAGCACTTGGAAAGTGGGGGTAACGTGTAGCCTCGTGTCAACGGTTCTGTCTGTCGCGCGGGGAGACTTTTCTTCGCGTGATATATATGTAGCATCTGCTGATTTGGATTTGCCTCGCAGGCAGAATATGGTTTCTTCAAACTTAGTACGTAAAAGCGGTACAAAGACTGGGAGGAGAAGGTATCATAGTAGGATGGGGGTCGGGAAGAGCGGCAAGCTAGCTGGCCGGTCGCAACGGCGCGGGCAGAGGGGGGCGCTAAACATTATGGTTTTCGGATCGATTGCGCTTGCTTCTGATAAACGTGTAGAGGATCGAGAAGGAAAAGAGGTTTTAAAAAATGGGGGCGAATCACATGCTTTTGCTTGCTTTTTGCGTTGCGTACTCTAAAAAAACTGCGTAAGGCATCTTCTTTTCTCTTTCACGCGGGCAGGAGGAAAAAATAACAAGTCGTCGTCGCTTTTTGCAGGGCTGCTGGGGATGCTTGAGGGTGCGTAGCCGCTCTACCAGGTTTGCTCTTCTGTTCTAAACAGCACACGGAGGGGCGACCGCGTATTTCCCCAAAGTCACTTTTGCACTTCCCAGTCGTGGAAGAAGGCGTGGGAATGGGTTGGGGAGAGAGAGTCTGGATGAGGAGGAAATAGGGGGGGGGGCGACTCGCAATGTTCAATATCACACTCTCCGCGGGAGGGGAGGAGGGAGACGGGATAAGAAAAAACGCTCTTTTTCTTCGCTTTCTTCCTCCGTCTTCTTTCTGGTCGGGGGTTCTCTTCCCTCCTTTACAGTTGCATTGCCTCGTGCCCGGCCACGATGTAGAGGTTTACGCCGCCGGTCTCCTCCGCGGGCGCGGCCGACTCCGGGCCGAGGGTGGAGGCGTCCTCGCCCTCCTCGTCGGGGGAAGCCTCGCTCTGCACCGAAATAATTCTGCAATGGGCCAGGAGAGAAGGTGTAAGTCTATGGTGACTGGCGCTGGCGATATGTTTAAGGCTAAAATAACAAAGAAATAGCAGCCTCTACACAATCGGGTTCAAGATATACTGGCAAGCAGATACACATAATACATTTATGTAGTTGTTGAGATACCTGAATGATAATCTTGAAAGCTTTTTGACAAATCTAGCAGAATGTGTTCTCGTGCCCAGCCAGCACGTAGATGTTGAAGCCGGTCTCGCTGGAGTAGCGGTCGGACGTCTGGCTCGAAAGGGACACGATCCTGCACGCGGCCATCACAAACCCGATACCAAAGAGCAGCGGCAAAGAGAGAGAAAAAGAGAGGAAGGGAGAGGGGAAGAGACACATTATCCCGTTAGTGCAAGAGAAAATGGACAACCAATCCCACCAAGAAATTAAGAGACGGTTAATATGTTAGTTAGTTCATCATGGACAGATAGAAGCCTGAATGTGGACGCCTCCCTACCTGTCTGAGCCCAGCAGCTTGAATATCCGCGACCGGTCGCAAATCTCCTGGGTGACCTCGCTGTTCTTGAAGCTCCGGCCCTGCATCCCGTGCTTGTGGAAGGCAAGGACGCTGTCGGCCAGGCAGACTAAAAAAAAGGACTCAAAATGAACGAACACTATTTCAAACATTGTAATGTAACACAATACATACCTATGGCTGTGATGGTGAAGTCGAAGTGGAGCTCGGAGGCCTGCCTCTTGCTCGACTTCAGCTTCCCTTGCAGGTTCACCACTTTCACCACATCTGAAATTGTACAGTTTGTTAGAGGTAGGGGTAACGACGGTGAAAACGCCACAAGTGACTCACTGTCGTAGCAGACGAGTATGGTGTCCTTCTCCAGCTGTGTGACGGCGACGACGTTCATGAGCTCGTGCCTGGGAATGACCGTGGCGGCGCCGTCCATCTCCTCCAGCTCGTCCGAGTGGAACCAGGACGCCGTCGAGTTGAGGTTGATCATGTCCAGCTTGAGCGAGCGGCCGTCGAAGCCTCGCCGCACGTTGACGCACACGATGGGGTACTCCAGGTCAGGGGTGATGATCATCTCGAAGACGCGCGGCGGGCTGGGCAGGACGCTGCCGCCGCATTCGAAGTGCTTGAGCAGCATGAACTTTGACAGCGGGTCGTACCACTGCATGAGGAAGACCCCCTGAGGCGTGGCGCCGCACAGGTATTTGTACCCGTTGTAGGGGTTGCGCCCCACGCAGCACTTGGAGCACCCCTTGGTATTGGGCACCTTGGCCGTCATGGCGAACTTCTTGGGCACGAACTTGGAGGGGATCTTGTGCATGGCGTTCATGGAGATGGTCAGGCGGTCAGTCTGCTTGCTGTGCAGTCCGAGGAGGTCGTGCCGGAAGAGCGAGAGCGACTTGCCTGTGAAAAATGCACATCGAAATCGATAAGCACAAGAATGTGAAAAAATGCTTCGGTCGTGTCGCCCACCTGACAGTGTCATGAGGACGTCCTTGATGACGAACATCCATGTCGTCCGCCGCGGGTAGAGCAGGTCCATGGCGTTCTCGTGGATCTCGTTGAGGTTTAGCGTGTAGATGCCCTCCTCCGCGCCCACCAGGATGTGCTGGTTGTGCGTCTCGGGGTGGATCCAAGAGGCCGTGCAGTGGATCTTGAGCGGGCACCCGTTGAATACCTGCAATAAAATCAAATCAGAATTCGGGAATGTGCAATGTGTAGTACAGGCACGTCATCTCCCGACGTGTCTGTGTTTTCATTTCTCGCGGCTCCCCAAGGCCAGACAGACGGGCTTTTGACGGCGGCACCTGGGCTCGAATCCCGGCGGGCAGACCTGGAGAGTGTCGAAATGCCCGCCCCCCCTCTCGTAATTCTGCAAAACCCCTCTGTACACACACAGCATGGCGGCCTCCGCGGCCCCTGCAGGGTCTTCTGCGCCAGTTAAAACTATGTTCCCCCCCTCCTCCTTTCTTCCATTTTCTCCTCCTTTGGCCAATCCTGGGAGACTGGAACATAATGCGTAAATGCTCCGACTGGCGGGGGCAATGGCAAGGAACGGAAATGAAAATCTGTGCAGGAAAAAACTGATTCTAAGCGGTACATGATAATGTCTCTGTTACAATATCCCATTAGAAAGAAGTTCACGTCCTCAGGGATACACCACGAACACATCCTTCCAAGGAAAGGGTCGCCATTAAAAGGCGGACGAGATCGCCCAAGCCGGATGGGAAACTCAAGTCGATGGTAAAAGGGGACAACAGAAGTCAGACGGACAAAAAGCCCCCCCACTCCCTCCCCCCGAAAAAAAGAGGACGGGGTCGAAGGCCGCGGCAAAGGAGATGTGGTGGAATCCGCGTGGTGGTGGTGGTGCCCTCCCCATTTGGCCTCTCTCTCCCTTTCTTCACACAACAGAGGCTGGCGGAGGCTGGGTGGTGTCGCCTGGAGAGAAGAAGACACGAGGGTCGCCCGAGCCACCAAAGGAAAGAGAAAAGAGCCTTCTCCTACTACCCGGAAGGAGAAGGGGAAACAGCAAGAGGAGGAGAGGCGAAGGGGGGGGGGGGTAGAGATGGCATCTTTTATTCCGCGGCGCCATAAAGAATAAGGGACTGATACTGCGTGTACACGATACACGGGGAGGGGAGGGCTGCCTTTGTGCACCCTCCCTGCCGTATTGTCGGCGGCGGCGACCCCGCCTGGACCCTCTGCCTCCCAGAGGCAAAAGCACTTTAAAAGAGAGGGAAGCAACTGCAGGAAATGAGGGGAAAGAAAGGAGAGGAGGAGAGGAGGAGGAGGCATCCAACTTCAAAGGCTGCGAAATTTTATCTCTCTCCCCTCTGCGTATAAATGCTACTCGCTGTAGGCACATAAAGTCGTGTAGGCAAAAACATTGAATTTGTTCAGGTGTCGGTACTACAACAGTATAATTGATTCAGGTCTTGAAGCGCCAAAAAAAAAAGAGCTGACTCTCAAAGAAGTTGTGAAAGCAGGAGACAAAGTCAATAAGTTCTTCAACAGCCACAGATCCCTCCTGCTGAACTTAAATTTGAGGGATTTTCTCCAATTCAGCTTGGCGGGAACTACTCGCCCAAAACATAATGTAGCCAAAAAGAAAACCCGTAGAGAGAAACCGAAAGTCCCTCGATCCCAAGCGAGAGGATTCGGAAAGAGGACGCCGCAAATGCCTTTTCGGGGAAAGGGAAAGTGTGTCGCTCTCCCTCGCCTCTCGGTTTTTGGTGCGGTGTAACCAGATTCGGCACCCCCACCTCCTCCTCCTCAGGATGCTCCACTCTGTCTCTTCCATTCGAGTCCGTGTTTCCAGAAGAGGGGAAGGGATGGAGCCTGACTCGGCTTGGCTGTCGCATTTCCATCGAACGAACGAACGAAACCTTGGGTCGATCCCCTCCTCCTCCTCCTTCCTTCCGCCTTCGGCTTTCGGGTTTTCCGGGCGACGGGAGGGCGGAGCAGAAGAAAAGACGGAGGAGGAGGAAAGAGGAGAGTCAAAATGGGCGACACACAGAGAAAAGGGGTTCTGCCAAGGATGTGACGAGGAGGGAAAAGAAAAAAAGGAGATGGGTGGGTGGAGTGTAGCATAGTAGTATATACGGCTGTAGTGTCGGGCGCGTGTGTGGTAGCGCGACACAGGAGACGGAAGACTGCTGCTCCGTCTCCCCAGTCACGTCCTCCACTTCTTTTCCACTTCCTTCCACTTCCCAGTTTCCCCGGCGTCGCCTCCCTCGTGAGGAGGAGGAGCCAATCCGTCAATACAAGACAACTTTTGCTTCACTCCTCCCTCTCTCCCAGTCCCATCCCTATCTCGGAGGTGGGGGTTTTGGGGAGGGAAGCTAGCCGGGAAAGTGGAGGATGGGTAAAGAAAGGAGGAAGGAAAGAGGAGGGGGGGCCTAATCACGAGAGAGGATGTAGAGAGAGGGGGAGAGGACGGCTTGAAGCAGCTTAATCTGAGAGTGGGTGGGGGGGAAAGGGGACAAGGTAAGAAAGGTGGGGTAAAAGAAGGAAGAGGGGAATGGGAGAGACAGGAGGGCAAACAATGCACCAGCAATTCCAGCAATACCAATCCGCACTTTCCGAACCTTGCTCTGGTTGCTGCCGCGGTTTCGTTTTTTCTTCTTCTTACCTTTGAAAAGCACGCCCCCATGTGGACCTTGGGCGTGGGGGGGAGTCCGTTGGACACAGGTTTTCCGCCCGAGGAGGAGGATGAGGATGAGGAGAGCTGCGGCGGAGTCGGAGACGTCGAGGGCTGCTTGTCCCTTCCCCGCCTCGGAGGGGCGCGAGGAGAGTCCGCATCTGCAAGGAGGAGCAGGAAAAAATTGTCAATTAAGTAGGCATCCCAGGTTTTGGTTTTCCGAGAACATCACATTTTTTGGAAGGGACATGGACCAAGGGGCCAAAATTCCTCATTAAAAAGTTTCTCCGGAAGAAGTCCGCCCGCCATCTCTTGTAGAATTTTCTCCACGCTTCCACCTATTTCCTTGTAGTACAGTATGGTTAAGATGAGTAGGTCGGAAAGTTTGCCCAGGATTTCTTTTTTTCGAGAGCGGCGGCTGGTGAAGATCAGGGGGGGGGAGAGGGGCTTCACCCGTTGGAAGGTGGGTCACGCCTTGTGAGGACGAGCGCCATGTTTCGTACTGGATGGACTGGATGGGATCTTCAAAAACACTCTAAGTCAGCTTTTTTTAGCAGAAACTCACCCCCTCCGTTCTGCCTCCCCGCCTGGGCCCTGGGGTCCGAGAGCGATCGCCGCCGCCGCTCCGCCGCGTCGATGCCGGCGGCCCCCGCAGCAGCGGCACCAGAAGAGGAGTCCAGCCTGACGCCGCCCGAGAGCCGCTCCGAGAGCCCCGCCATGGAGGCCGACACCTCCGGCGCGCTGCCAGAGTGTCGCCGCGCCCGGTGCTGCTGCTGAGAGGAGGACGAGGGCGGAGTCTCCGCCGCGTCGTCGCCCAACCGGAGGGTGCTCTGCTCGCTGTACTTGTCCTTAGGGGTGAGGGCGTCTTTGTGGCCCCTGCAAGGGAAAATGAAGAGAGTGCGAGGTGAGAAGGCCGCTGAATCAATAGGCAATGCTTAGAACTTACTAGTTAATGAAAGTAACAAGCGGGTCGAAAGTAATGCTATTAAGATAAAGCTCGGAAGTTGCAACGAAACGGGACGAATAAAAAGTTCGCTGTGGAACTGAAACAAAGCCTCGATTGAAAGTGAGAATACACTTCTGCGAATGAAGGAACAACGAAAAAAAATCACAGCAAAGCAAGGGAAATTAGGTGCACGACGATTCGGATAAGAAAATCCTTGATTCAAAACTGGGCCTCCTGTTGTTTTACCTTAGCTTATTCTGAGGATTAATCTCTTTGAGCCCTCTCCAGTAGAAGTTCTTCAGGTGATTCACGTGTGCGCTTGATGTTGTGAATGTGATTTTTTTTGGGGGGGGAGGGGAAAGGAGAGAAGAAACGGAAGAGATACACGGTCAGGAAGAACTAGCTCACAGGTATGATAAACTTACACCGTTAGCCACCACCTTGATTCTCAAGAAAGACAATAGCTACAGGAAGTACTCATGCAACAAGGGTTATCAATAGATGAAGAAGAAAAACCGGAGGGTAAAAGCCGTGTCTCATCGACCAATGTGCGGAAAGCGTCATTGTGTACGCAAGTGCACCAAAAAAAAGTTTACCTGGACTGGAGCTCCTCGTCAATGTATTGCAGGAGACTCCTACGGGGAACAAAAGAGCAAGGGGTGGGAAATGAGGCCAGCTGAATGCATAAACTAAAATGTAACGTGTGTGCAATATATGGGTAACACTCATTTATCGTCCTGTTGGGCTTTTATAGTAAAACATTTAAAACTAAAAATGTCGCGGGTTTCTTTCGAGTTTCAAAGAGGAGGCGGAACAGCAAGGCCACGACAAAGTCCTGTGAGTTGAGAGGAGAAGCAAGCTGGTAAACCGAAGGAAAATCCGATTATCCTGTCTTCATGCGTGGTCGTCGGCAGGTGATCTTCACCAGAGCAGCCTCCAAGTTGGAAACTGGCTCTTACTTTCTGCCTAAGACTCTAATCTAGGGCGCAGAGTGCTATGTTAGTGTGAATACTATGTTCAAGACAAAATGAGAGGAAGCAAACACAAGGTGTACGGAGGGGGCAAATGTGATTAGCGTAATGGTTGGTTCATGTACGGTATACTGTATACTGCAGAACAATGTGGATGGAAACAAAAGGCAGTGTCATAGCCTGGAGAAATCTCGCTAAAACCTAGTGTCGTGTATCGAAGGCTCTTCTAAATACTAAATATGTTTGCACGAAGTGTCTGTGAGAGATGTGACATTGTGTACTGTACACACATTCAGTCGGTGACACACTTCAACTAAAGGAGCTGGAGGCTACCCTCCAAAGTGAATGGTTTTCGGCAATCGCAAATATTGCCAATATTATAGCCAACATTGGCAGGAGAGAAAAAAGAAAGGTGCAGAGTGGAACTCCAGGGCTGGAAAGCGCTTTAACACGTGGAAGTGCTCGGGTACCTATCGAACTGCTCGCCGTCGCGGTCTCCGCCGGCGGCGGCCTCTGAAGAGGTGACCGCGGCGGCCGCGGCGATGGAAGAATTCGAAGAAAGCCAGGGGTGTTGGTTCTGCTCCTCGAAGGAGGACTCGTACGAGCCGGAGAAGGAGGTGGAGGAGAGGCGCCGCTCTCTCTTGCGGCGGATGCGGCTCTTCCTCGCCGTGGTGGCGTAGAAGGAGCTCACGTGGTTCTCAAGTCCTGACGCGGCCGAGCCGCGGAACCCGCCGGACAGCGGGCGGCGGTTGTAGGCGGGCGGAGGTGGAGGGCCGACGTCCGTCGAGTTGCCGTTAAGGTTCAGGTGGCTTGAGGCCGCTAGGGGAGGGGAGGAGGACGAGAACCCGTTCTGGTGGTGCTCGATGTTGTCCACGCCGGCGCCTAGAATGGCAAGGCTCCTCTGCACCAGGGTGGAGTTGTAGAAAGACGAGCCCGAAGCGTCCTCGTCGTCGTCGTCGTTGTCTCCCGTTGTCCCCGTCGGGTTGTTGTCCACCTTGATGGCCTGGCTCCTGAGCTCGCCAAAGATCTCGTTGGCCAGTCCGTTGGTGCTGCCTCGGTTCCTTTTCGTCTCCTCCTCCGGCGGCAGGACCCGTCGCGTCAGCGTCTGATCCTTGTCGTCGATGAATTCGAACTCGCCGTAGCCCTCCACCAGCTGGCGCTCCAGGTACAGGTTGTCGGCAGGTTGTTGTTGCTGCTGCTGCTGCTGCAAGTGGTAGTTGTGCAGCTTGTTCTTGCGGAGATGTTGCGGCGTGGAAGGAGGCGGTGGCGACGGCCGTTGCTGCCGCTGCTGCTGCTTGGAAGAGTTTGAAAGGCGAGGGAGACAGGACAGTCTGTTGCTATCACAGGGGAGCGTGTCGGTACCGTTGTCTTCAAAGCCGTTGTTGTTCCTCAGCAGGGTGGAGGAGCCGTCGTCATCCTGGTGCTGTTCTCCTCCCCTCCCTCCCCCGAAGGCAGGGTCGATCCCCAGGTCCATGAGGACGCTGTCGAGGTCACGGAGGGGAGTGGTGGACCTATCGGTGATGGAGCTGGACGCGCTCACGAGGTCGCGCCTGGTCACAGTCGCTGAGTTGTAGCACCGAACGTAGGAGGAGGTTGTCATTCTACCGCCGCCACTGACTTCGCTGGCCGCGGGGGCGCTAAGAGTCCTCCCGGCCTGGTATGGCGGCGGGTGGACGGCCGGGGAGAAGTCGGCGGTCGACTCCGAAACGGACCTGCCCACCACATCGGCAGAGGGAGGAGGGGGAGGGGTAGGCGAGGTAGACGCAGACCCGCGGCCTCCACCTCCGCCGAACTTTTTGCTCCGCATGGAGCTGATGGAGGCCAGCAGCTTGCGGTTCTGTTCGGTTATCTCGGCCCTCCCGCGGCTGAGGTGCGACACCATCCTCTTGTGCTGCTCGCCCAGCTCAGACTTGCTCCGGGAGAGATTTGCGCGGCCCTTCTCCAGCATCCTGTGCACCTTCCTCCTTCCCGCGCTGCCGACACTTCCGGTGCCGCCGGCGACGCCGACGCCGTCGCCCGAGAGGCTTCCGTCCCCGTTGAGGTGCAGGGCTCCACCGCCGTTCTGCTTGAGGGTGGCGGCTCTGCAGGGCGTGGGTGGGTGGGAGAAGAGGAGTGGGGAGAGGGGAGGACGAAGCAACAATCGAAAAACGTCAGGCAAAGAGCAACATTTCCTGAAGTAATACGCTATTCAGGTGCGATGCTTCTCGCCGCAAAATTTTGCCGATTCGGCTCAATATATCACGGCCAAGAAAAAAACGAACGGAATATCAGGTCTGGCGTAGCAAACTAAGGGCAGAATGCAAAAAAAAACTCAAGATTGCTGGGAGGCACCAATCAAAGGAGTGGATGGATAGATTGAGGTGTGGACGTGGAAGGGTGAGCGGTGGCAACGAGGAGGAACTTCAAAGGAAATGTGCCGAAACCAGGGGACAAGGAGAGCTGGCCCTCTGGAGAGAAGGGCCTACGATACTTCCCCTCAAAAGATATCGCCATTTGGGATGCCAACAGCAAAGAAAAAGCCTCAAACGGTTGAGGCTTCAGGGCGGCAAAGTAACTATACTGAACGTGGAGAAAGGCCGGGAGGAGGGAGGAGTAAAGACTCTCACAAGCACCCCGAGAAGTGATGGAGGGTGGAGGGTAGGTAAGAGCGAAAAATAAAATAATGTTTGCTGCTTCCATCGCAAAAGTTTCAAGCGCCAGCTTACTTTTTGTCGTCCTGTTGCTGCTGCTCCTGCTGCTGTCTCTGCTGCGCGGCCGCCACCGAGGCCGCCACCTGACTGTTGCCGATCCAGCGACCCGCTAGGTTGTCAAGAGCTTCGTCCAGGGCTTCGTCCAAAGCCTGCGGTAAGCGATCGATCATCGTTACGGAAACTTCATTCTTAAAACTCTCTCGAAAAAGACTGCAATGATGCAAAACAAAATCAATGCCACCCATTCAATTGACGTACAAAACTATCATTCTGTTCGATCTAGGTCCATCAAACTTTCGATTCCTGGGCGTTGCGGCAAGCTCCAATCGTCAAAAGAAAGTCGGTCGGAGCTTGAGAGAACCCGGGAGGGGGATCGAGTCTTTCATCCTTTTCTAGGCCACTTGGGAGAGGAGGAGAATGAAGAGGAACGAACGAACGCCTTCAATCCCACTTCTGTGGGAAGTTTGTGGCATAGGAAGAGGGGTCAGTTGAGCCTCCTTCGTTTCCCCTCGGGTTGAGAAAAGGATGAAAAAGACCTTCTCCCCGGTTCCCATGTGAAAGTCACATAAAACGACTCCTGTTATCGCACCTCTGGATTGTCGTCGTCCTGCTGCCACCCGCCGTTGAACCTCCGCGCGGCGGCGCCCTCCGACGGGTGCTGCTCCACCCGGGTCAGTCCCGTGGCCAGCGGGACCTCGAAGTTCATGTTCTCCACTGGAACGAAAAGAAAAAAAGACGTGAAGGTTTCAGGAATCTCGAATGACGCAGTAGTCAGGCATCGGACTTACTGTTGATTTCGGACTGCGTCTTCTGCTTGTTCCTTGGCGTCCTGGAGGATATCCTCCTTGGCGCAGATGCAGCAGCGACCTCGTCCTCCTCGGCGTCGTCCGCCCCAACTGCACCGGGAGCCCCGACGCCAGCTGCGCCGCCCGCGGCGCCAGAGGACAGGAGCCCGCCGACGCCCAAGCCGGAGCTGCCGGGCGCGGGAGGGTTCCGCACCTTGTCGAGCAGGTCCAGCGAGAGCCGCACGGTGAGGTCCCCTGCCAGGACGAACGGGTGGAAGAGCATCCTCTCCGCCGCCGGCCGCTTCTTCGGGTTCTTCGTCAGGGATATCTTGACGAAGCTGCACAGAAAAGGAAAAGGAAAGAGATAAAAACAATGTGAAGACGAACGAAAAACGGGCAATAACGCTGAGTGGTTTTTCAATGCGAAAGTGTTTTGGGTACGGAAAAGGGCTTGCAAGAAGAGAGAGAGAGAGAGAGAACTATCCTCTTCGACAGCTTTCAGAACATATTCGGGTCTGTCCGTCCGAGCCAAGACTTTGCCCGGGGGGGGAGGGGGTTGGATGGGTCGGAAGAAGAAAGCATGTCATTAATCTTTCGGCAACAACAACAGAGAAGTGGCAGCGAGATGGGGGGGAGTGAGAGGAACAGGGGTGGGAAGAGGGAGAGAGGCTCAGTATTTGTGGTGGTGGTAGATAACTCAAGGTGGAGAGGAGGGAAGAAGAGAGTCCGGGAGTTGGCGAGGTATTTATTATTCAGTGTGCCGCCGAGATTATCCATCTCCTGCATCCGGGGCACGTACGATGTAATACGTACGTATGCAGATGCAGAGCGATAGCTCTGCTAAACATGGCTAATTAAACAAAAGAGTGTCTTGCACAAAAGCAAAATGAACAAGATCGTTGTTGTGAAAGTGAGAAAAGCAAGGCCAAATGACTGTGCCAGCCCAAGTTTGTCACGCACTGGCCTTCCTTTGGAGAGCCAAGGCAGGCTAGAAACAACTTTCTTTTTTTGCGAGGGCGTCGCAAGGTGTGGGAGAGGAGTGCGGCCGGCGATGCTGGAGGAATGCTAATTTGTGTAAGGGGAAGTGGGGGGAGTGGAGTCAGTTTGGCCAGCCACGTCAGGTGCATAATTCATGCTGTCAGGCCACTAGTCAGCCGCTATAGTTGTGCGTACGTATCACAGGCTCTGACACGAAAAAAAGGCAACAGACCGACGAAGAAGTTAGACCTTTTCCGCTCCTCAATTTCTGTTTGTCGCTGTACTCACTTGTGGAAGTCGGTGCTCCACCTGTTCTTGTCCTTGAGCTGCGGCGGCTTGTATCCAGACTTTGACATGAGGAACAACGCCCTCATTGGGTGGAGGTCGAACATTGGCGGCTGCAGCTCGGCCAGCTCGATGCCGGTGATGCCAACCGCCCAGATGTCGCACAGGTGGTTGTAACCGCCCTTCCGCTCCACGGCCGCAACCTGCGATGAAGGAGCGTAAAAGTTAAGAAACGACCCGAATGAATAGCTAATTTTGCATAAAACTGAAACGTGAGAGAAACAAAGATTTTTTTTCTCCCATATTGCCATCGTCCGAGAACCCACATGTCTCCCGTGGGGAAGGAAAGTACTTGCACATGCACGTTTCTCTTTCCCCAACCCTTTCACCCCGCTGTCCCCCGGTCGACGCCTTGGCTCCCCCCCCCCCTCTTTGGAGTCCTCCTTTTGGGACAAGAGGCAAAGCATGGAAAGGGGAGGAAGGGTTAGGAGATGAGGTGGGTGCGTGAGAGGCAAACGGAAGAGGTGGGCGAAAGATACTTTAAGATTCCGCGAGGATAAGATAGCAGAAAAGGCGGGCGAAGAAGACGAAAAGGAGGAGGAGAAGGAAGAGGTGGTGGAAAGCCGCCGGAAAGAAGAAGGGGGGAGAGGAAGTAGGTCAGTCAGCGCTTCCCTTTTCCTCTTCCTTCTTTTACTTCGTGAATAGTGAGTTCCACTGCCCCTGCGTACTTCTCTTCTTATCCTCCTTTCCCGTGATGATCTTGAACGCCTCATTTGGCAGTTTCCAGAGAGAGGGAAGAAGAGGGGACGAGTGAAAGAACAGCTTTCAAAGTTTCAGTCGGGGAAAAAAAGAAAAACTCCGCCTCGTTGTACAGTAGAGTACTGAGCGGTAAGCGCCTAGCCTTTCTCAGACAAGGCCTGTTATTGCTCATGAAACTGGAGAGGGGAGGCAGAAGCCTCCCCCTGTCCTCCTGAGGGAGGCAAGGAGGGCGCCGCCGCTACGGCAGAAAATCTCATCAAAGTGGAAAGGTGGTGGTGGAAGGAGACGAGAGGGAAAGAGGAAGGTTTTTCCCCTTTTTCCCTGAAGAAAGTCCGCGAAAAAAAGAGGAGGGGAACGCGGAAGAAAGGTGGGAGAGAGAGGCAGGGAAGAAGAGGAGGAAGAAAGGGTCGTTTTGTTTGCCTTACAAATGCGCTTTCCCGAAAAACGCTGCTCTTGCTTCTTCCCCACCCTCCTCCATGGACGTTTCCGAACACTGACTTCCAATGGAAGAGGTAGTGTGGGTACATGTTGATTTCGGCCCCCTGCCCCAAGATAAACAGCCCTATGAGCAGGTTGCCGTACATACCGTAGAACGAACGAGTCTAGGAGAGGAAGCTTTCATTGCAGTTGCAGCCTTGCAGAAATCGTTCTTTTCTTTCCCCCCCTTTCCGACACTTACAGCCAATCAAGAGAGCTATTTTTCGCCGGCGCCCCTATTTTTCCCGGGAGTTCCAGCAAGGCAAAGGCAGCACGGGTAAAGAACAGGCAGTCTGGCGCAAAAAAGGAGGG
>JAAUYJ010019293.1_pt1 | contig 14631 bp, 13 predicted proteins | sample 7278031 | NCBI WGS metagenome assembly JAAUYJ01 (sample SAMN14350222, study PRJNA611818) | marine sediment metagenome | isolation source: surface marine sediment (1.8m) | place: French Polynesia: Moorea | collected 2018-08 | reverse complement strand
CCCCGTACAGAGCCATTCCCCAACCCCAAGACCTCGCCAAGGTGCCGATCCCCTCTTCCACCCTGTTCCTCCGCTCCAAGTTGGCGCTCCTGCCGTCGGACTCCCCTCTCCTGTCGGATCCCGGTTGAAGTCCTGAGAGTCCCCGTTCGCCATGGCCAAGGGCAAGAAGGGCAAGGACGTGGCTGCAAAGGCGGCGGATAAGGAGGACGTTCTATCGAGGTATAGGACATATACACATATCCCCATGTTCTAGTCTTATCCATGGAAGGGATCAACCAAGGTGGTGCAATTTTGAGTCACGTCTCACTGTCAAGGGGTTCACTTTCAGTAATCAAAAATGAGGCCAAGCGCAGACACGCGTTCTTTGCCGTTCAATAACGTAGCTCATCATGGATATCTTATCCAATCTTTGCAGCGACGAGGACATGTCTCTGTCCGACGAGGAGCCCGTCAAGAAGCCCCCGCCAAAGAAGGCCGCGGCCAAGAAGGCGGCCAAGGCTCCCCCGCCGAAGGATTCTGACGAGGACGACGAGAGCGAGGAGGAGGAGGATGCCGTGGTGGTCAGCAAGAAGCCAGGGTTCGCCCTGCTCATGGGCGACGATGACGACGACGAGTCCAAGAGCGAGGAGGACTCCGAAGAGGAGGAGGTGAAGAAGCCCCCCAAGAAGAAGCCCGAGGCGGAGAAGCCTGCCCTAGCCCCGGAGGCCCCCAAGGGGAAGCAGGGGAAGAAGGCCAAGAAGAAGAAGAAGCAGGATGAGGACGACGAAGATCTGGAGAAGGTGCTGGCAGAGCTGGAGCTGGAGTACTCTGGCAAAAAGGCGGCTCCCGCGGCAGAGGATGCCAAGGCAGACGTGGAGAAGGAGAATGCCGCCGCCGACAAGAAGGGAAAGAAAAAGAAGAAGGGTAAAAAGGATGCCGAGGAGGAGCCCGCCGCCGCAGAAGACAAGGATGCGGACGGCGAAGACCTTGTCGATGGCGAGGAGGTGGGAGGCACGGTGAAGACGGCCGCGCAGAAGAGAAAGGAGAAGAAGGAGAGGCAGAAGCAGAAAGCGGCGGCACAGAAGACATCGGGGCCAAAGAAGCAGGACGATGCCAAGCTGGAGGAGGTGAAGGCGGATGCTAAGCCAGCGGAGGAAGATGCTAAGGAACCTGAGGCTACCGGAGAGGACAAGCCCGAGGAGGACGAGGGAGTAGAGGCAGAGGGAGAAGACAAGAAAAAGAAGAAAAAGAAAAAGAAGGGCGAGGAAAAAGAGGATGACAAGAAAAAGGGCAAGAAGCCTGGCAAGGGCACCCTGCTGGCCATGCAAGAGGCCCTCAAGAAGGTCCAGGAGGAGCAGGAGAGAGCAAAGAAAGAGGAGGAAGAGAGGATCCGCAAGGAGGAGGAGGCGGAGAAGGCCAGGTTGGAGAAGAAGAGGATCGAGGAGGAAAAGAAGGCGCTGAAGAAGCAGAGGGAGAAGGAGAAGAAGGAGCAGCTGAGGAAGGAGGGCAAGCTGCTGACGGCCAAGCAGAAGGCGGACAAGGCCAGGGCGGAGGCGATGCTGGAGGCTATGAGGGCGCAGGGGTTGGAGGTGCCACAGGCCGGGGAAAAGAGGGGGCCGAGACCGGGGACCAGGATCAGGCCAAAGAAGCAGCAGCAGAAGCAGGAGGACTCCCAGAGCGAAAAGGCGTCGGAGGAGTCCAAGGAGGAGGCGCCGCCTGCAAAGGAGGAGGAGGAAAAGAAGGACGAGGACGACGGCGTGGCTGACGCCTGGGATGCTGACTCGGAGGACGACGTCAAGGAGTCTTGGGACGCAGAATCCGAAGAGGAAGAGGACGACAAGGAGAGCAAGTCTTCATTTACCAAGGCCAAGGAGGCATCGCCCAAGTCGGACGGGAAGGACGACGACGAGGAGTCTTCCGAAGAGGAGGAAGATGAGAGCGAGGATGAAAGTGACGAGGACGAGGACGAAGAGGAGAGCGAAGACGAAAAGGAGATCATCCGTGAGAGGGCGCTTGACCGGATACGCAAGCGCAAAGCGGAGAATGAGAAGAACAAGTCTACTGACGTGCTGAGGGCTCCTGTCGTTTGCGTCCTGGGGCACGTCGACACGGGCAAGACAAAGATCCTGGATAAGCTCCGTCGCACCAACGTGCAGGACGGAGAGGCAGGGGGAATCACGCAGCAGATCGGCGCTACCAACGTCCCCATCGAGGTCATCAAAGAACAATGCAAGATGGTGAAAAACGTGAGTTATATTGGTACTTCTTTCAAATACCATTCCAGCTAGAACATCCAATATATGATATATCTTTTACTTATAGTTCAACTGCGACAAGATGCCGGGCCTTCTGATTATCGACACCCCCGGCCACGAGTCCTTCTCCAACCTCCGCGACCGCGGCTCCTCCCTGTGTGACATCGCCATCCTGGTGGTGGACATCATGCACAGCCTGGAGCCGCAGACCATCGAGTCCATCAACCTGCTCAAGAGCAAAAAGACGCCCTTCGTCATCGCCCTCAACAAAATCGACCGCCTATACGAGTGGAAGGCCAACCGGCGCGGGGACGTGCAGGACGTCATCGAGTCTCAGCAGCACAACACCAAGCTGGAGTTCCAGAAGCGCGCGCAGGAGGTCATCACTGGCATGGCCGAGCAGGGGCTCAATGCCGCGCTCTACTACGAGAACCCCGACCCCAAGACGTACATCTCGATGGTGCCGACGAGTGCCCACTCCGGAGACGGCATGGGCAACCTTATGGGGCTGCTCGTGCACTTGTCGCAGAACATGCTGGCGAAGAGGCTGGCGCTCTCGCAGGAGGTGCAGGCCACGGTCATGGAGCTGAAGGCCATCCCCGGGCTGGGCAGCACCATCGACGTCTGCCTGGTCAACGGATCCCTCAGGGAGGGGCAGACCATGGTGGTGGCGGGGTGGGACGGCCCCATAGTCACGCAGATCAAGGCGCTGCTTACCCCGTCTAAAATGCAGGACCTAAGGGTCAAGGTAAGGAAATACATTGTTTGTGCCTTAGAACCTGGTCGAATAATTCATTTGTATTTCAGAACACTTACATCGAACACAAGGAGTTGAACGCTGCCCAGGGCGTCAAGATCTGCGCCAAGGAGCTTGACAAAGCCATCGCCGGCATGAACATGCTGGTTGCCTACCACCCGGACGAGGTGGAGGTGCTCAAGGAGGAGGTAGAGCAGACGTACAAGGCAGCGCTCAACGCCTTCCAGATCAAGGGAGAGGGAGTCTTTGTGCAGGCGTCCACGCTGGGGTCGCTCGAGGCCCTGCTCAACTTCCTCAGAACATCAAAGATTCCCGTGAGTAAAACAATAGAAATAATCGATGGGGTTTTTGTTCTATACATGTGCATATTCCAACTTCCTTTCTAGTACGCCGGCGTGAAAGTTGGCCCCGTGGTGAAGCGCGACGTGATGAAGGCCTCGGTGATGCTCGAACACGACGAGAAGTACGCCGTCATCCTGGCCTTCGACGTCAAGGTGGAGAGGGACGCTCAGGAGATGGCAGACTCGCTCAAAGTCAAGATTTTCACGGTAAGTACTAAAAAAAAGTTCCATGTACTGTACAGTACGTCGTGGATAGAAAAGGGAAACTCGTTTAGGTTCGCGCTTTTCAAGGAGAAACTTTTTTGCCGGCTGAAAACGACTTTCGCCTTTCTCCCTCTACTTTCACCCCTTTTGTCTAATGCGCGGCAAAACACTTCTTCTTCCTCCCTTTTCCTCAGGCGGACATCATCTACCACCTGTTCGACAGCTTCATGGGGCACCTGGAGGAGCTCAAGCGGCAAAAGCGAGAAGAGTTCAAGCACCAGGTAAATATAGAGACACGATGTCATGACCGAAGGACATTTAGCCCTAACTTTCTTTTTCTTTTCTCTATTTGCCAGGCCGTGTTCCCGTGCAAGCTTCGCGTGCTGCCCAACCTGGTGTTCAACTCGCGCAACCCCATCGTGTGCGGCGTGGTGGTGGAGTCGGGGGTTGTGCGCCACGGCACCCCTCTCTGCGTCCCCTCAAAGGAGTTCCTGGAGGTGGGCATCTGCACCTCCATCGAGAGCAACCACAAGGAGGTGGAAGTGGCGCGAAAGGGAGAGGAGATCTGCATCAAGATCGACCCCATCCCGGGAGAGTCCCCAAAGATGTTCGGGCGGCACTTTGACGAGACCGACCTCCTGGTCAGCAAGATCAGCAGGGCTACCATCGACGTCTGCAAACAGTACTTCCGGGAGGACCTGCAGAAGGACGACTGGAAGCTCATGGTCGAGCTCAAGAGGGTCTTCGAGATCCTATGATCAGGCAGCCCTATGGTCCCTCCCCACCTTTCCCCATGAGCTACTACTATCCAGGTCCAGAAAAAGAAGAAAGAAGAAACAGAAAGAAAGATCCCGTGTGTCCCGCCGTAAGACTCGCCGCAAAGAGAAGAGGTTACCGAAGCTGTCGAACACGTGGTAGATGATGCCCGCCTTACAAAAGGGAGAGGTTATACACTAGAGGAATCAGTAGTTGTTTTTAAAAGCTCCCTCCTCCTTCCCGGAGAGGCTGGAAATCCATTTGTAGCCGTGGTCTTTCTCGTTTTCGACTCAGCCTCTTCCTCCATCCAGGAGGCTCTTCTTTTTCGCTCTCCTCCTCCTCCTCCCCAAGCCACAATTGATACATGTGAGTGTGCCCCGAATCGAACCTGTGATACGTGTTTTCCTCCTCCCCTCCTCCTCTTCCCACACCTTCCTACACGACGTTTGTACCGCTATCGGCTGTGTCCTATTCGTACGTGAAATGCTTCTACACAACATACCAGAGCTGCCCTATTCTCCCAAAAAGGCGAGAGAGAAAAGGAAAGAAATCTAATTATGGTAAAGTCATTGTTGTTGGGGGAGGGACTTACACAGCTGGGAAGTGCCAACCGTGGTAGGCCAGTGGGGGAAATAATGTTCGTGGAGGGGAAGCAGCCGTGCTTTTTATGAAAATGTGGAAAACCAGTGTGGAACGGAGGAAAAAAAAACGAACTCGACAGGTCAAGGAAGCATTTTCTTTTCTTTTCGGTGGCGGAACATTGACGCACAGAGGCACACGCTTAAAGAGACGCGGAAAAAAGAAGAAGCTACCGTGGGCAAGAGAAGCATTCCTCTCTTCTCTTTCTCATCTAATTTATCATGGTGAAATAAATACAGAGCCTCGAACGAGCTGCAAGCAGTCCAAGGTCCCCATGTTCATCTGGCGACAACGTTTTATAGTAACACAGCCAGTCAGTACCTGTAGTTAGATATCTCCTTGTGTTCCCCCATATAGCTCTGTGTCCCATTTATAACGCGATGTCCTCACGCCGTTTTAGTTTCGCCAAATCCTCTCCTGAGCAGAGACCGACCGTCCGTGTCATTGTTTGCTTGCCCCTTTTCCCTCCCTTGTACGACGCACGAGGATGCATTCCCCCGTTCTCTCTCTCGCTTGGGGGATGAGACCGCCAATGGTATGGAATTCGCCACTCTTAAACAAGAGTGCTTTTTGTGAAAACTTGGGTCCATATTCTTTTGCGCGATATGCACGAGGCGGTTTTTAGTGCATTCCAACAGGCCAATCGCCAATCGCCAATCCTAAACCTGCAGCGCAATTGCTTTTTTTGCGCAACCCACGACGTGAGGGAGGGGATTTGGGAGGGCCAGCAAGCCAGCATCATTCCCTCCATCCCCGCGCCACCAAAACCAATCCATCCTCGCTCATCCCAAAACCAAAGCACGCTCTCGTTTCTAATTGCGTTCACCTTCGAGGGAGACTCCGCGCAAATTGAAGCGTCTCATCCTATCCTCCCACTCCTCCCTCTGCTTTGGGAATTCCCCTCCCTTCTTGCTTCGCGGAATTCGTCAAAATACATTACGAAGAAAGGGAAGGGCTGGTGAAAGTTTGAAAGCTGGCTGCAATTAAGCCGAAGTTAGCCCCGCCTCTCCGATTATACCAAGTCGAAAAGTCGTGTCTTGATCCTCCCCCCCTTTTTGCGCAGCAATTAAGCATTTTACGTCGTCGTGATAGCACGCACTTTTTTGGCATTTTGTCATTCTCATTTATATTCTAGAACACCGAGTCAAAACCCATCAGTCTGTCTTGCTCATGCCCCTGTAATTAAATTGCAGAAGCTTCTACGGTCGGTCTGGACGGCATACGATTCGAATTCGTATGTATCATTTGTACGCAAACAAATGAGGAGGACTTATTACGTCACGCAGTCGGCTGGGCGAGCTCCTGTAAGTAATCTATCATCACTGGCCTGATACGGCGACAGGTCTGGAATTATCCGTAATCGCTCCAGTTTACGCATTTGTTGCAACTTCGCCTCGGCGAGAGGGAGGGAGGCCGCGCGCGTCGATGTCTTTTCACGCCGAACGGCGAGGAGCGCCGCCGTCCGCCGGTGGAAAGAGCGCCGCCACGCTCGCACGAGCGACATGAGAAAAAGAAGGTTGATACATCAGTGTCCTGCAAAAGGCACTTCTTATCCTCTTTTTCCGCGTTTCTTTCAAGCCGAGTATAGTCAGTCGCCGGCAAGAATCCGCCCGCGACGGACACGGACGAAGGCGAGAGGGAGAAAGAGTTGCCGCTGGAAAAAAAAGTGATAAGTGGTCGTGCATGAAACGGACCAAAAAAAACTGTGGTGGCTACACACGACCGAAAGAGAAAGAGCGGTTGTCCGTGTTCTCAGCTGAGAGGATTTTTGAGTTCGGACTTCGGCGGCCGTCATCTGCACCCGTCGACTAACTCGGTCGCCTCCCCCTCCTCCTTGCCTGACAAGAAGAAGGGCCTTCCTTCTCCTCCCCCTTTTCGCCACGCAGGGAGAAGGAGAGATAAGTGCCTCCCTCCCTCCTCCTCCGTAGCTGCCCTGAAAGAATTTTACAGTCCTCTCCACGTATTCGGACGGAGAAGTGCGTGCCTGCGACAATTGTCATTGGGGGAAAGGGGACCTTTCTTTTTTGACAGCCGCGGAGGAGGCAACAGCGAATCGGTCCATCCAGTAAAAAGTCGGCTCCTTTCCATGCCAATGATCGAAACGGAACAGAGTCGGCAGGCCGTGTGAGGGGTGCCAAGTGGAACGAGAGAAAAAAAAGACATCGAAAGTAAAAGTGAAACCAAAGGGGAGAAAGGGAAAACGGAGAGGAGGAGAAGAAGATTCATAGCTGCAGCGCGTGAGAAGAGGATTTTTCACATCAAAGCTTGTGCGGCACTTCATCTCTCGCCCGAGACGAGGAATATGTTGTGAGAAATCCGACGCACAAATCTCCGTCAAAAAGCAAGAAACTTGGCGGAGAATCGTGTGCGAAATCTGGTGGCGTCCGTCGGAGGGTATTCTCTCTCTCTCGCCGCCCTCGGCATCACCTGACAGGAAAGACAGTAGGAGCAGAGAGGAGATAAGTGACCGTGGTTGCGCCGCTTCCATCCCCAGGGCACCATCTATAACATACTTCTGAGAGGTGACTGATGCGTCTGGGAGAATCCCCTTCCATTCCGTTCGCTGGGCCTGCTTTTTGGCTAGCTGGATCTCCCTAGATCATCATCAGTGGCAGAGGCGGCTTCGCATCACATCGCAGGTTTTTAACCGTCCTTGACAGAGGGAAGAGAGGGGGGTAGAGAGTACCACCACCACTGGCAGCTCTGAGAAATCGCGGTGGCACCGTCCCAAAATAAAAACCGAGCACGTTCCCCCACTTGCAACAGGGGCAAAAAAAGATGTGGAGGGGGTGGGAATTACTTTTTGTCTGACCTGCTGTCAGGCTAGCGAGGGGGCTGCAGACAAGTGGGGGAAGGAAGGAAGGAGGAAGAGGAGCGGCTGAAATTTTCGCCCTTCTCATCCTCCAAGACAAGGGAGGAGGAAAAAAAGATTCGCACGAAGAGGGAGGGAGAGAAAGGCTAAGTGAAGAGGCGCCGGCGGTGGCCTGAAGTGCGCTAATTGCACAACTACCCTCTCCTCCTCCTCTTCCAGTGCCCCAGCCCACGAAGGGTGAAAAGAGGGGAGGGAGAGAAAGGCCACTTAATGACACAGATTCCCTCCTCTTAACTTCGCCCGGAGTCACTCTCCTTTTCTTCCTCCTCCTGGAAAACCACTGTGTGCCACCATGAACTGAACGAACCAAAACGGTCTGTGTGCATGTCGACGTCGCCCAGCCAAGCAAGACGACGACGAGGGATCACAGTGAGGTGCAGAAAAACACCCCTTTCCAGTTTCCCTTCAGGTCTGTACCTTTAACTAGCAGCAGCAGGTGCGGGAAAAAATCACCATAGGCGCACCAGTCTTTTTCCATTCAGAAGAAACTCTTTTCATCCTATCCACCTCATTGCGATCGCGTTAGATCAGAGACTCTTTCCGCACATTCTTTTGGGACCAATTGTTCTTTCCAAGAAAGAAAGGAGAGAAGTACCAACCAAGTTCACCAAAGCATTTCGCCACCGCCGCGATGATTCGCAAGAAGCGCCCGGCGCCGGACCCGCCGCCGCCGCCCCTGCCCAGGAAGGAGGGGCCCAGTTGCGTAAGGACACTCAACATCTACCTGCAGAACCCGGCGGACTCTGCAGGGGGAACCAAGAGGAGACCAAGGTCGCCTAAGAACTACAGGGCTCCACCTCCTCCCGGCATGGACTCTCCTCCTCCTCCTCCTCCGCCGCCGCCGCCGCCACCTCCGCCACCTGTGCATCAACGCGATGGACGTGACAAGAGAGATAGAGGCTCCCCGTGTTTCTCCGGAAGCTCGAGCTCCTCCTCCTCCGGCCTCTCCTCTCCCGCCTCCGTCATGTTGGCCATGCGCCACAGCAGCGGATCATCCTCCTCTTCCTCCAAGCGTAGGAACCGCCAGCCCACCGCCAATTCTTGCTCTGACAGCGGTGTCAACAGCGATGCGGACAGGAGGTCGGAGACGCCATCTTCCTCCTCTACTGGCAGCGAGGCGGACACGGAGGAGGGCCCCGCCTCCATCCTGGGGAGGTCGGATTCGCCATCCGTGTCTTCCTCCTCAGAGTGCAGCAGGGATTCCCTCGAGGGGCAACACCACAAAGTCAGCATCGTCGTCGAAGAGGAGCAAGAGGAGGAGGTGGAGTCCGCCGTCAGTCAGACACTGAGGAATCTGACCTCTTTGAGGGACGAGATGTCTGCCGTCAGGAGAAGTAGGAAGAAACGCAACCCGCCTCCTCCCCCGTCGCCGATGCCGCCAACACGGTCTCCCGCTCCTCCACCTCCGCCGCCGGAATTCAGCGACTCCCTCGTCCAATGCGGAGAAGACGACTACGAATTGTACCCGTCTCCGCCCTCCTCCATGTCCCTCTGCTCCTCCTCCGGCGTCGCCGCTGCCTCCGCCGCAGACAGCGGCCGCTCAAGCAGCAACATGGAGCAGCTGATCCAGCAGGTGCGCGGCACGCTGCGGCGGCAGTCTTCCCCGCCGGAGAGGCCGCTGGAGATGACACTGGAGGACAGGCTGCAGAGCTTCCACCTGTGCGAGGGTGACGCAAGGGAGGAGGAGGTGGAGGCGGCGGCAAGGGAGGACGACGACGACTTCGCCGGGGTGAGGGTGCTCTCGCCCATCGCAGACGGGCTGCTCGCCAAAAGGAAGCAGCAGCAGGTACGGTTTTCACCTCACCGTACTACAGTACAGGTACGGACTAAAGGAAATTATTTTATGCACCTAAAAATGGTAGAATAAGAAGTTTGTGCATTACGAAGTAACTACATATATACTTTTACGGTGAAAATGGTAAAAGATTTGTACGTTTTTTGCAGGAGGAAGAAAGAACAGTTTACCGCGAGAGTCATAACGGGAGCCCCGACAACGCGGGCGGAATCGGATGCGTCGGCTCATCGGCGGACTTCAAAACTCTTACCATCAGGAGCAGCAGGGGCACCGTCAGGGGAGTCAAGAACAGAGTCAGACAGGGCATCGCCACCTTCCTCAGGGATCCAACTAAGAAGGTAATGGGGAAAAAAATCTGCTCTTTCAATCTGCTTAGCTCGACGTATAGAATAATTGGATTGAGAAGTAAAGCGCGGCTGATCGTTCGTGACCTCTATTCGTAACTTAGAATTATTAAAATAATGAAGACCGTATCAGGGAAAGTATGGGAAGTGTATAATTTGAAATTTGGATATTCAAGGTTTTTTTTCTTTTTTTCTTTTTTTGGGGGGGAATTTAAGATGGTTGAAGTTGTAATTTGCGCTTGGAAAGACTACTTCGCACTTCTTCTACTTCGCCGCCGCCATGAGCAACTGGGGAGAGAACTACCCGATCTTCCTGTGCCTCCTCGTCTCCAACATCATCTTCGGCCTTGGCGCCATCATCGTCGGCGCCATCCTGATCGACTGGGCCAGGTTCCCCGAGAGCTCCGTGCAGTTCTTCAACTGGCTCAAGAGCGAGCAGGTCTCGGAGCTCAAGAACAAGGACGAGGTGGACGAGATGACGGAGAGCGAGGCCAACCTGCACCGGGCCGTCTACACCATCGGCGTCCTCAGCATCATCTTCGGGCTCATCGTTACAGCCGTGGGCGCCGACCTCTGCTACATGTTGTGCATCCGGGACAGGCGCAGCAGGTCCTCCATGGCTGGGAAGTACGGCTCAGAGATGGACAAGGAGATGAGCAGGGTCGTGGCCACGGAGAAGGAGTCAAACGATTGAAGCGAGGAGCCCCCCCCACCGCCCCATCAACCATGCAATTGACGTTCAATAAAACAAAAGGGGTGGCGTACTACTCGCTCGACTGTGCACAGGGCGCCATTGGGAAATCATCACTCTTCCCTCCCTAAACAAGGGTCGTCAATCGTCATGGCCCGGCCCCTTCCCCTCCCAGCTCAGCCCGTCGCCCGTGACTAATCCCCAGTTCCCCACTTCCCTGTTTGGAAATGACCGGGCAATTTTAATGCGAAAAGATCGCGATTTAGCCAGACAGACAAAAAGGACAAACGGCGGCGGGATATCGATGAACTGAGGAGTTTCCCACAGGAGGCGCCCCAAAGCAGATATTCGGAAGCGCCCTTCAAATATCGCAATGCTTCCTCTCTCTGTACCATTTATCAGGAGGCCTGACAAGGACAATGGGGAGGAGGGGACAACGTACAAGAGGGAAAATCAAAGGCCGCCATCGATTAATCAGAGCCACTTTTGATACTACGACTTCCTCCCTACTTTTGTGTAAAAAAGAAACAAATCGTGCCGAAAATGACCCCCGATTCGATTGCCTCCTTTACCCCCTGATATGCGGGCCGACCGTAAAATGCACAGCGAGCGGTGTTTAAGGTAGTAATGACCACCTTATCCTTGGGTGAAGCGCTGGACCTTGCTTGCGGCTCGGAGGCAGCAGTTGCTGCAAAAAATGAGCCCTATAAAGGGGAACATGTGATGGGCACCTTCTCTCCTATCTCTCCTGCATACTTATTCTCCCAAGGTATCGCCTATCAAGGTTAAGGCGACGCACGAATCGTTCGGACGTACGTACTTTTAACTCGTGAGAATCGCGAAAAAAGGAGAATTCAATACAAAATTGGCTTGTTTTCCTTTGCAGAATTATTCCGACCGGGAGCAGGGCCGCGTGGTCGTTTACATCACCACCCTGGGCGTCCTGAGGGAGACGTACGCGAGGTGCGTCACCGTGCGTCAGATCCTGAGGACACTTCTCATCAAGGTAAGCTAATTCCCAAACAACAATGCGATCAAAATAACTTAATTCTTCTTCAAAACATGCTTCAGGTTGAGGAGAGAGACGTGTTCATGTCCCGAGAGAACCAACTCGAGCTTATGGAACGGATGGGGACGGGAGAAGAAGAGGACGGTCACCTGAGGGTGCCGCAGGTCTTCGTTGAGGGAAGGCACCTGGGGGTGAGTGCAATGAGATCTCGGGAGAAGCCAGCAAAATGGAAACGTGTCGTTCGCTGTTCCTATGACGGTATCGGATGTACGCGGAAGTAAGTGGGGCAAAAATGATACTTTTGCGGATTCCGCGGGGGGGGGGGAGAGAGATGGAGGGCGTGACATTTTTCCGGGTTCCTTCTCGTTCTGACGTTGCATTGGCAGATGGATGGATGTCCAATTGGCGAGACTTCGGACGACACAGCTCTTGCCAAAAGTCCTAAAGTTCACGCTCCCTCTCCTCCTCCATCCTTCTCCTCCGATGCAACAAGTGGTCTCCCTCCCATCCATTTCCTTGTCTGCGCTAACCTTCCGCGTCGACTGCACCCTTCCATTTCCCACTTAAAGGAGGCGGGGAAATTTTTTTAGAAGAAATGTCCCAATTTCTTTGCCCTCCTTTTATTATCTACACATTTTACGTGTCTCCTTTGTTGTTGCAGCGTAAAAAAGGAGTCGATGGCACCGCCACCACCTTCTGCTTTATTGCCGGGGAAAGAGTCCTTGAAGCCATCCTCGCTTTAATTCGCGGCAACGAGTAGAAGAAAAGGGCGTCAGCAAAAAGAGACACCTTTTCTGGGCCAAATTCCTTTCTTCAAAGAGATCCTTCAGAGTGTTTGCGCAGCTTGCGTAAAAAAGGCTTGTCCTAATTAGGAGAGGGATGGACAAAGACGACTCAAAAAAGGTCACGAGTATGATGACGCCGTATTGATCGCGCAAATGCGCCGTGCGCACGATTCCAATGGGACTGAGACCAATTTTGACCGCTACACTTTGCGCCCCTCTTTGTTTTTCTTAGCAATTAACCGGATATTTTTTCGTGAAGCCCTTTGACAGATTGAAAGATCGCAACAAAAACAACAGCGCCACAGTCTGCCACCGAGCGTGCGTAACGCGTTCGAATGAAAAACCGAAATTGTTTTGTGTACCCACCCCTTCTTCTTTCCACTTCGCGAATTTACCGTACGCTTTGCGTTTTTTCCACGCTTTTCAGCAGGTGCTGGGGTACATACTGCAGCTGAACAAACTATAGCTGCGTCACCTAGATCTAATTTGCCTCCATCCATTTCCCCTTCAATCTCGAGTCAACTCAGGTTGGCTCCGAAATAAACCGAAATGTAGTGAGAGAAAAAGGAGGAATCTTTCACGGAAGCAGATGTCTGAAAGAGTGAGGGAAAAGACTGTCCGTCCCGTCTCTATAAAACCGTTTTCCGCTTTCCATTAAGGAATCTCGCTCTCTCTCCCCTCGACACATCTGTCCGTCTTCTTCTTGCTCTTTTCTTGGCTTTTGCAGGAGTTTTTGCTCTGCGGTCACTGGCCTCCCTAACTCACTGCAATCTCCCAAACAAAAGAAGGGGGGAGGAAAAGACAATGAGGAAATACACGAGGAGGGGGCAGATTTTTTTTTTACAAAACTTTCCTCTTTCACCCTTCGTTCGTTACAGCGGGAATCGATGTTGGAAGAATCTTCCAAGCGAAGGGGAGGGAAAAGGGAAAAAAGCAAAAATGTGCATCGAACAATAAGTTGCATAACCTGTGTGGGATTTTTTTGGTAGAGCACAGTACAAAAACTACTACTATAGGGATTTTTTTTGCTTCTCGGACGATTTCCGCCCGACATTTATCGACGAGGTGGGAAAACGAGGATAGGAAAAAAGTTCCCACGCATCCCCCGTGTCATGATCTAGGGATTCGGGATTTGGGAAACGAAATGCGAAAAGTGCAGGAGCTCGCACACGTCCCGTGAACAAACAAGCGGGATATTGACGCAAATTGGCGTACACACTTTTCTCTTTTCCGCGCACTTTCCACGCCCCTCCCTCCCTCCCATTCCCCACTTGAAAACCGTTAAATTATGGCCGAAATATAACGGAGGCGGCGTTGCTGTTGTTCTCCCACCTACGGAAGAAAAAACCATTGCCGGCGATTGGCTGAAAAAGTGATGGAAGGGGTGGGGGATATTATTTACGCCGAACGTTTCTCGAAAACTGCCAATCTGTCATATTTTCGGAAAATACACCCCTGACTACCGGCTACAAAGTTCAGAACAGGAATAGGAGGTTTTTTTTAGAGTGCTGGAAAGTCAAAAAGATTTGGACCACTTTTTTGGGCACCGCGCGAGACGCCCACGGTTTGGAAATTCTCCCAAATAATAATTGGAAGGGAAAGAAAGAAGAAGAAGAATAGGCCATGCAATATGAAGGGAAAAGGAGGGACCAAAAAAGCAATGTCGAAACGATCCAAATATTTTTTTGCAATCTCACTCCTCCCATCACGACGGCCGGAGACGGAGGAAAGCTGGATTTTGCTGGGAAGGGCACGAGAAAGATTCTATCCTGGCGTATTTCGTTTGCCCCATCTTGAAGCATCTCCCTTGCATTATAAAAATGCACAAAACAAGTTCAGTGCTGAAGAATGGAACACCCCTATCCTGCTGGGTGTAGCTGCCAGAATTGCAATTGGTCTGACTTTTAACTTTCTCTTCCCACCCCCGGCATGGATGGACGTTGTGGCACGCAAAAAACACACCTTTGCCACGCTCTCCCCCCTCCTGCTGACTGCTGTAGTACTTGGAAAAGGGGGGAGGGAGAAAATGTGCTCGGTTTAACGCCACTTTGTAGTAGCCAGTAGCTTAAAAAAATCGACCGAAAAAATGAACATGAGGGAGAAAGAAACAAAATAAACCTCCCATCAATATTCCTTGAATGCTTGGACCGCTTTGAAACGCAAACTAAAATTTGATTTTTCACTTTTCATGCCTGCTGTTGTTG
>JAAUYJ010028740.1_pt1 | contig 14655 bp, 15 predicted proteins | sample 7278031 | NCBI WGS metagenome assembly JAAUYJ01 (sample SAMN14350222, study PRJNA611818) | marine sediment metagenome | isolation source: surface marine sediment (1.8m) | place: French Polynesia: Moorea | collected 2018-08 | reverse complement strand
TGTTGATTGCGTGTTGATTGCGTGTTGGTTGCGAGTTAGCACGGAGGGCAGGGGATACCTATGGCTTTTGATTGGAAGTGGTTACTCCGCTACTGAGCATGTTGAAAAAACGTTGCTACGTCTCACGGTCTGTAATAGAGTGCCGAATAGGTTGAAAATAAAAAGGGAAAGCCATGAAAAGACTGATCTTACTTCTAATCGCTGTAGTCGCTCTGAGCGGATGTGCACTTACTCCAGACGACAGCACTGTCGGAAATTACGAAAGTATTCTGAAGCTTGAGGACTGGCAGGTCGGTCACAACTACTACACGCTAAACAATGAGAAAAACACCTTCGTATACAGTACTAAGAACGGCAAGAAGACGCCTGTCGATTTCCTGTTCTTGTCCGTGGACCCTCAACTTCTATCCGACTATGAAGCCGCTTTGATTGCCAAAGGGATTAAACGAGAAGACCTAGAGATGATTCGAGGCGGTCAGATTAAGCCAGGCATGAGCAAGGCAGCTATCTATGCCGCTTGGGGATCACCGGACGATATTGACTACAGTCACCACGCCACTGGCGATAGCTTTGAATTTCTGATCTATGGGCGAGGGGCTTACGTCAACACGCAGTACGTTTATTTGCAAAACGGTGCTGTCACCTCAATATCAGGTCGGAGAAAGTAAAGCATTCTTCGTCCGTTGCCACGTCTGCCAGCTATCGTACCCGTTTCGGGTCGCCTTCAGCTTGTAGACTGCATTCTGATCCTGAATCACGCCGGTATCTTCTCCAAAGTCAGCAACTCGCTGAGCACGCGTGTACACCTGCGATTCGCCGGAAACCGTGAAATCACGTTTCCAGGTCGAACCATCAAACACTGATACCGTGTACTGCGTTCCCGCCTCGGCTGAGATGCCGGTCACGGTCTGATCATCGATGCTGTTCACCTGCGTAAGCCGGTTCCTGTGCAACCATGAGAAGGTCAGGTCCTCGGTTACGCCATCTTCAGCAATTTCGAACTTTGCGCCGTTGATCGGGCGAATGTACCGTTTATTCATCGTCAGGGCTTCAGAACTTGCGTCAGCTGGATCAAGACGACCCAAGGTGGTTGATGGTATGAACTTCACATCAACGGTCGTAGCATCGCCGTACTCAGTGCTGGGGAACATGTTCGACTCGCTCAGGAAATGCATTTCTGATCCAATTCCGTGAATCGCCGGAAGCGTATCCATGCATCCACGGGCCAGAGTAATCGTTCTTGTGTCCGGAGAGTGAGAAACCACTTTCAGGATTTCCCCGCCGATCTGACACCATTCGAATCCTGTAGCCTCAATCAGGGCCATCCGCGAGCCAGCAGAGTACGCTACTGTCACATTATCAAAGCCGGCCACAATGTCGGACTCAAGAATCCCGAACGGAACGTATGTATATTCGCTGTCTGTATACAGAAAGTCGTCAGCACCGACCCGGGTCATTGCCAGCAGGTTCGTAGAATTGCTTGCTGATGCCACGCCGCCACCGAATACCCGACCGGTTTCTGTGTTCATCTCCGAGGCAACCGTAGCACCAACATTCTGCGCCAGCACAAAATACGGGGCTTCAATCACTTTTCGGTACGGCAGATCGATCGGTGCCTCGGCTGTATTTGTCCAGCCTGATCCGGCTGGTGTCGTGTAAACAGCCCTTGGTGCCGCATAGATGTCTTCCTCTGCTGTCAGTGAAACAGTGCCATTTCTGACGGACCCGTAATCAACGGACATCACCCGTAGCACAACATCCTTGAAACCCTCCTCGGGCCACTGGAGCCGGAACACGTCACCCTTGTTGAACTGCGCCAGAATCCGGAACCCTTTGAACGTGGAAGTGCCAGGATTCGCGGTAACTCGTCGCAGAACGCGGTACGCCATTTCATTGGCCCGATCAGGATCTAGCAAATACGGAGCATCAACAAACTTGGGATTCTCGCCATGGGTAGAGATCAAAGCCTCGTTCCTAGCGGTCACAACTGCTGACTTTCTGGTGATCGGGTCGGTGTAGTTCACCTGCACCATGTTCGGTACATCTGCGGCCAACAGCTTTGTCGGACCGTCTACAGACAGCAGGTCATCACCGGTAATCACTGGCAAATCTGCTACGTTGAAATCGTCGCGCATCAGCTTGATTTCAAATTCGTTGGTCGTCGGATTCACGCGAAGATGCCCATCAATGTAGCTCATCACGTCTTCCATGATCTGCTCGCCGGCTTGCGGGTTGTCCCAGACGAAAGACAACCCGAAGCCTTCGTTGTACGCTGTTTGCGCCGCTTGGGTGAATGACGTGTAATCGATCGCATTGGAGAACGTCAGGGAGTACTCAGGATCGGTGATCATCTCATGAATGATGTGGATAGGGTTCATGCCCTTAACACCTTCAGATCCGATAATCGTGGCTTGTGCCTTATTCCAGATCGCATCACCAAAACTGTCGGTTTCAGAGCGCCACATGATCGCATCCATCGGTTTCATGTAGTTGGACGTACCGATGTACATTCGCCGGCTCACAATGGAAACCAGACCACGGTACGCCGGTACCAGTTTGTCCGCGCCGATCGCTTCCTGCAGGTAATCGTTTACGGCCTGGGTTTCGCGACCTAGCATGATATCCATTTCGCCAGAGATGCCACCTTGAGAATCTGTCCCGCCAAATAGATCTGCTTTGTCGATGACCAGCGTGGTGTTCGCTCCGGCTGATCCAGACCAGAACACTTCTTCGTCCATGCGGATCTCCAGAACGGCATCGCATGCATTACAGAACCCGTAGTGGAATCCCATGGAATACTTATACCGGCCTGTGGGTTCGTTCTTGTGGTTCCCTAGCAGTCCGGACTTTGCCACCTTCTGCGTGATTGCTATGGATTCCAGATCGCCATGCCATAGGTCATTGTAGCCTTTTACGCGCGGAGATCCGAAAACAACCTGTTTCATGCGTCCCTGCATGGTCGTCGGGACGTTGAACTGTTCCAGGCTCGCCGCGTCAGCCACATCCGGAGGCTTGTACGTGAAGTAACTCACTGCCGCACCGACAACAGCGGCCAGAGCCATCATTGCGGCGGCTTTCACAATAGCCATACCAATTGCCATAAGGATCGCGGCCTCTGCGTAGCATGGCCAGCAGGTGAAAACGAATAGCCAGTAAACCAGTATAATTTTTCTGTGCATAGCAACTCCTAGTAGGTGAACCCTTTGTTTCCGTTCTGGATGTCATTGGCGTCTGGGATGTGCGGGCAGGATCCGCAATTCTCTTTGTTGTTGAACCGGCTGTCGCACTCGTCAATCGTGTGAGCACATCCGGCTGTCGCATCAAAGCTGTCTCCGGCCTGAGCATCGTCACTATAGAACGCATCCAAAAGTGTGACGGTATCGCCTGCATGGCCGACGATCGTTTTAACCTCCTGATTCACTGTCAGCTCGCCACCGGTAAAGAAGCCATCGGCCTCGGTGCTAAACGCAGAAGATTGCACCGTATTTCCCGATATGGCCGTGATCGTGCCGGATCTTGACCATGTGGCGCGGTCAACTCCGCAACGCCGGCTAAACAGTTTGTGCGTGCACTGAACGGAGTACCCGCCACATGAAACAGGCTTCTTGGCCATGGTGCTGATCGGATTGCACATGATCATGATGCCTTGACCTTCCGGCCTGGTAACTGATGAGATCTTGCCAGTCCACGCCAGAGCATACCCAGTTGGTTGAACATGATAGATTCGTACAATGGTTTCATGCGTTCTGGTGCTGAACAGGTGCCGAGAAAAGTACTCATTCGTCCGAGGAATGCCCTCGATCTTCATCACGTTTTTCCCAGGCTCGATTGTGCTCTGGATGTTTCCTGACCTGATTCCTGCCAGCGGCTTGAACGTTTTCCCGTCATGTACGATCGGGTAGGCAGCAGACGTTACGCGGTAAAACGTGTGAAACGTGGCATTCTTCGGATTGTACTCGAACTCGATAAGTTCCTCGATCTGGGAGTTCTGCACGCTCTGGTCATCTGTGCTAAACGACATTATTCAACCTCCATCACAAATTCAAACAAGCATGACAGCTCATCAACACCAGTCCACTCAAAGCTCACAGAGTCATGGTTCAGGCGACCAAGTGCCACAGTGCTGATCCGGATGTCGCTGACCTGTTGCTCAACGATCGCGGAATCGAGCGTAAGCACGTAGGTCTCACCCATATCTTCAACATCAGTGATTTCGCGCCATGCGGCAGAACCATCGGCATTCCGAATGCAGATGTTACGGTACGGAGAGCCATCCTTGTGCACATCAAGATAGTTGTTGGCATAAACCTCGATCGTGTCACCTGCGGCAATTACGGAGCCTACAGGCATGAAATCGTGGGTCATTGAGTCCAGCCAGACAACCTTTTGACGGCCGCGCAGATAATGAACAATTCGGCGTAGCTCCCAGCACTCGGAACGGCTGTTGCACTCAATTCCGAACGGGAGCGTCAGCTTTGAATTGTCGAACATCGGATCTTTCTGTTTCAGACCGGTTCCGGCATCATAGCTGTAGAAGCTGTTCTCAAACTCTCTCGACCTGGAATCTGTCTTAAACAGGTTCACGCCGTAAGGGAAAACAGGCTGACTTTTGTACGTGCTCGATGCTACCCAAGGATCGATCGGGAACGGTGAATCATCCATGAACTCCATGTCAAAGACCGTGAAACCGTTATGCTCGGTCCATCTGGGGGCCGTGACATGCCGCATAGATCGGTAGGGCGCAATGATCGGATCGTTGAACGGTCTGATTAAACCCTGTGCCAGTGTGATCTGATTGTTCTCAACGGCTCCAATTGCGTACACGTCGAAATAGTCGTCGCTCTGCCAGATGATGATATCACCACCCACGTGATACTCGACCTCTGTCGTATCAACCGGCAAAACAAGCGTGTCCTTCGGATATTCTCCGGGCAGCTGATCCTGCATGTGCCAGAGCGGAACGCCGATCGGTGTGGCAGGGCTTCCTGTATACGTATTCGAAATCGACCGAGCAGTGTGATTGTCGAATGTTTTCACCTGTATGGCCAGATGCTTGCGCGGGTACTTTCTCAGGTCTCTACGCTGAGTCCGGCCCGTTGAGGCCGTAATCACCTCGGTGAAATGCTGGATGTACTCCTCGAACGGTTGCTCAAATTTAGGCAACGTGTAGATCACACGCTCGCCCGTCACGATGAACTGAGTTTTTGAACTATTGCTAAATGTAAATTCGATCAGGCAATAAACTAATTTGCTGAAAACTGGCGTATAAACTACCAAGAAATCCAATTGCTGGAATGCAAGGATCTGGTCGCCTTCAGATAAGCCCTCAATCTCTAGCACGCCTTCCTGAAAGATCTCGATTTTCGAGATCGTAAGATCTTCAGCAAACGTGTTGTAAATTGCCAAAGGAGCACTTACTCCCTCAACAGTTTCCCCTAGCGACTTTTCTGCAGTAGTGGCAAAGAAAACTTCCACAGTATCGCGGTCAATGACATATACTTGACCGTGGAAGCTATCAACTACCTGAACTGCTTTGCTTTTCTTTGGTGATCTGGCAGGGAACTCGAATGTTGACAGTAAACCGTATGGCCTGTCGGTTCGATTCAGCCGAGTCAGCGAACGCTCGTAACTGAAATCAGCTGGCGATTGTTCATCTGTAGACAACCAAAGAGACTCCCCTACAGGAATTTCTCTACTGGCACTCGATCTCTTTGATTTATGAATGGTCATTACGCTGCTGGACCTATGTCGTGAAGAATAGTGATTCCCATTACAGTGCTACTGGTGCTACCGATTTTTACTGACAGGTATTTTCTTCCTCCGTAATTGATTGTCTGCTTCCCGTTCAGGGCTTTCGTGAAAGCAAATTCAACGGATTCAAGATACCCAAGGTCAGTGATGCTGGTGGCAGAAGTTTGATACATGAGCTGGTACTTCATCAGAAGGGGCTGAGAAAATGTCGAATTGTACGAGCTGTTTGCTAGCTCTCCCTGAGCTGTTAGAATGCTGTGCTTCAACGCGCAAATGCCTGGTTGGATCGTGGAGTTTGTTGTCGGAGTTCCCTTCCTTTTCCATTCTCCAGCATAACGCAGTGCTGTTGACTGAACATCTCGGCTACTCCAGCCGCAATATGTTATATGCTGGGAATAATCCTGCCCCTCATTCGAACTCACGTATGATGCAAACAGCCCCGGGTAATCGCCGTCACCGAAGTTGCCGAAAAGTACATTGCGGAAGGTGTGTTCGTCGCGTTGTGCGCAGACACTTACAGCTTTCCCGTCTTCCCAAAAGCAGCACTGTGCGCCAACCATTGGGCATAGCAATGTTGGGTAATAATGATCGAACGACCTGCCAGGTTGATCGTTCCAAGCACTCCCTGCGTCAAAAGCTGTTGATCCTAGGATACGGATTGATCCACCAGCATCCGTTGACTCACCAAAATTCATAAAGCAGTCGCCTCGCTCAATGCATAGCTCGGTTCCCGTGAACTTGTTGATCGCCCAATCTCCGGCCGCGACCAAGAAGTCATGCAGTTTTGTGAGCAGGTCTGACGGGCTGTCGTATGTTGTTTCTAAAAAAGTCATTATCCTTGCTCCATCTTCATGCCTGCTATGCTTCCTGCGGCTGTTGAGTTAATGTTCCTCGACGTGAAGTACACGTTCGTCGATCCGTCATTATCTTCAGTGATGACAGATAGCGCTGATATCAGGCCGTTATCTGGATCAATCTGATTTGGCCATACAATCCCTCTGATTTCGCCCTGAACGCCTGAGACAGAGGTTAAAGGTATTGCAGGGTGAGTTCTCAGGGGACTGTCAGGGCCGACCAAGTGCGATCCGAAATTGTGGGGAGTTCTCGGGATCATGATCGTCGGGGCCTCGATTGAATCAGGATACCAGAGTAGGCCGTTTGATGGGGAAACATAGAAGTTGCTACCGTTTCCGATCGTCGTAGTGGATGACGCGCTATTTGCCCCCACGAACAATGGATAGTTATTTTGCTCCGGAACAGCCAGCGGGTTGAGAAATCCGACCGTCGCCACGCAGTGCGTCCCCTGTACCGGAGCCGTCATAAACGTGATGTGGTACGAATCGAACGACACAAACAGGTCTGTCTGGTCATTGTTGGCTGTCATCCAGCGAGCGGCGTAGCCGACATTGCCCTCAAACGGGGATATGGGATCGTATCCGCGGAAGCCTGCCACCTCGATATTCCAGTAGGTCGAATCCTCCATGATCCTGAGACCGCCCAGAATCTCATTTGCGCCGTTTCCGATGCCTTTGAAGATGGTTTCGCGTGATACGGGATCATTCGATAGCACTTCCCACTGCTTTGCTGAACCGGCAATTGCGATCGTGAACGTGTCGCCTACTGACCAGTCTGTATCGCCTGCGCTGATAACGAACGAAATTTCATCAACACTGTACACCTGCCCAGATGTGGCACTATCCCTGGCACCAGATACCGAACCAGAGACAGAAAAGACTGCTTGGTCATCACCTCCGGCACTTGTACACGTCAGAGTCCAGCTCTCTGCAACTGACAGGTCTGATGCAGATGGTACCAGTACTTCACCATTTCCTGCATTGGATCCACCGGCTACGGCGTTGGCAGCAGACGTTTCCTTTTCGATCATTGCATTAATCTTGTCAATGACCGCTTCATGGTTAGCGACTCGAATAAAACACCATCCCATAACTATCTCCTATGCAAACACGCCGCCCAAGGCTTCCGTGTTCTCGTTAACGAAATTCATTGTTACTTCGTCGCGGGTTGACGGCGTTACGTGCTGGTAGGCCGCATCCGGATCGAAAATGTTGATCATCTTCACGCTCTGGCCTGAACCGCCGCTTTGCGTCAGGCGATCTGTTGCCGCATTCGGGATCACATAGCCAGCAGAGCGCGGGATATCCATTTCCGGACCACGCTCGCCAGTTGTGCGAGGCGCGCCAGCTCCGTAGTTCCCTCCGAACTGGAATGAAGATATTCCACCGCCTCCATCTCCAACTCCAAACGCCATTGCGGCTTTTAGCATTGCCAGCTTAACCAGCATGTTTGTCACCATCGCGCCCAAGGACTTGGCCAGATCGCGGAAAGAGTTTTGCCCGGTCATCAGCATTTCCGTGATTGATGCAGATACCCCGTCAAGGCTGGCCGTCAGCACTTTGGCCGCGTTTGCTCCGTGATTGGATGCAGCATTCGACCACTCGGCCCATGCCGTCTTGACTGCTTCCAGCTTATCAATCTGCTCTGTGATGCCGCCGGATACACCATCGCCACCCATTGCGGCCCGTTCCTGCTCTCTGAGCGCAATGCGGTTCTCAATCAGGGTGTTTAGGCGTAGCTCTGCATCTGCCAGCTTGTCGAGATTAAGAGATTCAATGCCAAGGCTCTCTCGGCTAGAGGCAAGATTCTTGTCGAGAAAGTCAGTAGCTCCGGAGAAATCAACATCACGATGCCGACTTTTGTAGCCAGGCATCTTGCTTAGCAGGAAGTCCATTCTCTTAGAGATGTAGTTGATGGAATCCTCAAATATCTGGATCAGAATCTTCGCTGCTGTTACGCCGAATGTCATGACCCCGTTTAGCACTTGCTTCCATCCATCAGTCGCAAGCCACATGAATACTCCATTCATGATGCTATGGATAGCTCTACTCCCTTTGATGAACCCGACCTCAATGGCCAGAGCAATGAACTCTGCAAAGGTTCCGTCTTTGAATGATTGCACTGCTAGATCGATAAACGCACCAACTCGTTGCCCTGCTTTAGTCAGGTCAATTCTGTTTAACGCCTCCAGAGGGGCGAGCAAGTGCTGTGATGCCTGATCGGCAATACCGGCCCACATCTGCTTCGCTTTATTTGGAATGCGACCAATGAGGGTATCTATACGCTCCAATTGAGCTGAGTTTTTCTCAAGCAATGCTGGCATTGCACCCAGGGAGGTTCTTGCATCATCAAGAGCGCCGCCTTTTGCCAGAAGCGGAAGCATCTTGCGGCCCTGTTCGCTGAAGATTTCAAATGCGATCGCAGAACGACGGGCCGGATCTTCGACTTTAGAAATCCTGTCCGCGATGATTTCAAACTGTTTCTCGGGACTGAGTTTCATCAGCTCCGACGCCTCAAGCCTGAGCATGGCCAGAGATTTGGCCGCGATCGCGCCACCGTCTGCTGTGAGGGTGATACGCCGTTGCATGGCCCCGATCGTGTTGCCAAGCATCTGGGCCGCAATGCCGTTATCCTCGTAGGCCTGCGACAGCTCCATGATTCCGCGGACGGTCATGCCGGTTTGCGTTCGCATGTGATCCAGATCCGCACCGAGCTTGATCATATCGCGGCCACCGTTGTAGGCCGCCGTAAATGTCAGGTACGCGGTTGCCATGGCCAGAGCGCTCTTTGCAATCGACTTGAACGTGCTAGAGACCTTGGCTCCGCCTTTTTCCCTGAACTCAACTGATACTCTGTCTCTTTTTTCAGCCATTACACAAACTTCCTTCGCATGAGCTTTTTACGCGCTTTTGCTATAGCTTTTTCTACAAATCCTGCTGGGGCCTGATCTGAGCTTCCTGCGTTGAGGCGACCGATGTACGGCAGGTTGTTGTACAGAAAAATGCTCTGCCGCGGCTTCTTGGCGTTCGCCGCCTTGACAATCCGCTGAATGGAAACGGATCCGGTTTTATCCTCGCCCTTGAAGATGGGCTCGTCATTGTCGGTTGCTCCGGAGTGCCAGTTCGCCCGGGCTCGACCGGTATCGACTGGCGTCTCTGTCGCAATAGTCGTACCCGCCGTCACTGCCATTTCGGCCACAGCGTCAGAGGCTTTAATCTCAAACTGCTTGGCTCGTTTTTCTGACAGTGCTGCATATTGCGCTGGCGAGTACGTCTTCATTTGCTTTTTACCTCTTCGGCTTTGATCTCTAGGAACTTTTCATCCATTGCACAGAGCAAGCATTCCAGCTCGTAGCATTCTTCCGGATCGAATCCGTTGCGTTCTTCATACTGATAAACCGCAGTAATCGGGATGCCACCGAAGCCCATACCAATCTGTCGGCAAGAGCTGAGCTTGTGGAACGCATTCCAGGCCCAGATCCACGTCTCCAGAGGGTAGGGGCGATCCAGAATGTGGGGCGGCACTGGTTGGCCGGTGTCTTGACACCGTGCTATTACCTTCTGTGCCTGCTCTCCGTTTCTTAGTTCCCACTCCAAAGCCTCCGTTAGTTTTTTGCAGCTTCCTTCAGTTCAGCTGACTTGAAGTTCTCCATGTCTTCGCACTGATCCTTGATCGCATCGAAGAAGTCAGGGTTTTCGGTCAGGACCTCAATGGCCTGATTGCGCTCGAATGGAATCTCTTTTCCGTCGTCGTCGGTCAGGCCTTCCCAGCCGATAATCACGGAATCAACGTAAACCACGACCATGATGGCTCGATCCTGCTCAGTGGAGAGCGTTCCGGCATTAATGGCATGCTGGTACTTCTTCATTTCGCGGCGGGTCACGTTGTGAAACTTCTGATTGGATCCACCAGCACGCCGGACTGTCACAACAAGGCCGTTCAGGAAATCGAGCTCGATTCCTTCCTTTTCCTTGCTCTTGTCAGTCTGGAACATGCTGAGGGTACCTTTATTCTTCTTTGGCATTGTCTTTCCCTTTCTGGGTTTCTGTTAATTACGCGAGTGCGACGGTCGGCACATCGCCTTCAAATCCCGCTACTGCTGTGTAGACCGCTTCCACATCTGCTCCACCGGTGAAGAACTTCTTGCCGCCGGTCTGCAGGAACGTGAAGTTTCCACCATCCTGACGAAGTACAAACATGCCGTCTTTTCGCACATAAACGGCGTCTGCGTTGCCTTTGGTGCCTGAAGTGAGCATGTAGTCGCCACCAACCGAGATCGCAGGGCTTGCGCCGTCTGTAACGGTCAGAGCTACAGGTCGACCGGCTCCAGTGAACACGATCAGGTCTGTGTCGATGTTGTCATCGATGGATGCGCCGAATGTGAGCCGTTGGCCTGCATCTGAGTTGCCGTCGTTCGCCTGTGCGTTCCGTCCAGAGAACATGACTTTCGGAAGAGTGACGGACCACGCCTCATGATCACCGACAATCACAAATGTGAATGAAACGTCGTCATCACCGGAAACAACCGTGTATAGCTCCAGATCGGTCAGCATGGCCTCAATGGAACCAGTTACATCGCGCATTCCCATTCCGATGCCTTTAGCATCACGGTCGGCAGGATCACCGATTTTAACCTGATTGCTCATGCCTCGCTGTTGGCGCAGGTTGTTGTTCACGGTCAGCTGGATATCCGTGAAGATGATTTCACCATTTACGCTTGAGATGTACATTTCGCGGATATCCGCAGAGGTCAGCTCGCGATTGCCGTTGGCATCGCTGTAGGTCGCGCCGGCGATTGCCGCTGTTGCTGTATCTTCAGCTTTTGCCTGACCGCCGAATGTCAGCTTTACGGCCTGATCCTGAGTTGCCTGCAATGCCAGATTGCCACACCGGAAACCTGGGTACCGGAAAAACAGTTTGTTCCCGCCATCGGTGTCGAACTGCTTCTCAATCAGGCAACTTTGCTTATCGTTGGCCGCTTTCAAGATTAGCGTTTCCGCATCAAACGAGCCTCGGAGAGCCTGAGCCAACAGGATCTTGATGTCGTCTCCGAGAGACAGATCCATATTGAAGTCGCCACCGGAGCCGCCACCAGTCTTAGCACGACTGGTAATACCTCCACGCTTGTTGATGTTTGCGGATGTGGTTGATTCTGCGGAAGCCTCCAAGCCTTCGCCGGATGTTTTAAGCAACTGGAAGGCAGGATTAGCCGGAGCATCGCTCCAAGAGTCTTCTTTGACGATTCCGATCTGTAGGTCAGTTCCTTCAACTGGATTCATGGTTTAACCTCCTGTGGTTGTCTTTCGGTCAAACCGAAAGGGGATTGATACGTTTACTTGATATTCTGCACTGCCTTGCTGGGTTCCTACGTCATTGGTTGATGAGCGCCGAAAAACGATATGATGCTGGCCTTCTTCGCTGACGTTCTTGCGCTCTAGTGCGGATGTGACTGCATCGGCCATTGCTGACTTCAGGGCGTCGCCGGATTTCTCTGGCACAAAGATCTGCACAACTACCAGGCACTCGGAACGCTTCCACTGGCCACCGATGGCCATTTCGCTGGAATCAAGATCCTGAATCGTGATCCGTGCCCAGCCTCCGGAGTCAGGACGTTCAAAATCCATATTCGGGAACTCAACCGGTTCAGTGCGGCCTGCGGCTGTCCAGCCTGCTTCAAACAGGGCAAATACTTCTTTATTTCTGGTAGCGGTCTGGCTCATCTGTAAATCACTGCCTCCCACATTAGATTGATTCCCTGCGGAGCTAGCCGGCCACATGTGGCGATCTTCCAAATCACGCCATTTACATCAGTGATGGTGCTTCCCGTTGCAGGGTCATGAGGCAGGCTAACTGCACTCATAAGAGCACCGGCCACTTCAGAGAAGGTTGTATTAGGCAGAATCTTTGAAACGTCTTTACGGCTGTCTAGGGGCAGGGGAACGAAGGCGATCTCCGCTGTGTGCTGAGTGGTTGTGCCCACTTCCCAGCTGTTCGCGCCCTGAGCACGCAAGAACGTGGTCAAGGTGGCAAGTTGCCCTTTCTTGGCCAGCTTCTCTTTGATTTTCTGAGGTGATGCGCTCATTAGATTCTGCTCAAAAGGATTCTTCGCGTGGAAACGTAACCGGACTTCTCGACGAGGGCGTCGGCCTGAGCAAATGCTTTCTTCGTGCTAGCAGGGCTAAACCATGTCTTCGCCTCTGTCAGAGGGCCGGTTCCCTCGGAATGGCTCTGCAGGTTGCTTTCTGCTGCTTCTTCGGTCGTTTTCCAAAGTTCCTCGCCCATAGATGCAGCCGCAAACACGATGCAGGCTGTAACGACATGCACGTTCAGCGCGTCATCGCTTTCGCCATAGCGCGGAAACTCGGTGGTCTGACCATCGGCTTTCTGTTCTCCGGAGATCGTGAAGCGGGTGTCGATGTAGTCAGTCGCCTTGACGATCGCTTGCTCGATCTCTTCGTCGGTCTGCGTGAACGTCTGGCCGCGATCGGCGTGCCATGCTCTAAAATCAGCTACGCTAACATATCCATTCGCGCCGGCTACTGTGCCTGTAGCATCTTGTACAATCAGTGCCATTACGCGGCCTCCTCTGGGGTGAACTTCAGTTCTTCAGCCCGGGCATGATCAAAGAAGTCAGCTTTCTCTTTGCCCCATTCCTGATGTGCGAAGTAGGCCCACTGGTCAGCATTCTTTTCGTTGAAATCATGCTGACGGACATTCGGGTAGTCTACCGAGCGACAAAGCAGGATCACCTTGCCTTCATTGACTGAGGGCCAAAAGAACGGTGCATACTCGTGAAGCTCTTTCAGATCGAAGGATACTTCTACACTGTTCCCGTTTTCGTCTTCCTCGAAAACTTGGTTCTTTTTTGCGCCAGGCGCATTCGCAGGAACCTTGGTGCTCAACTTCTCGATCTCTATCTCAAGGTGCATATACGGAATGCCCGCGATCTTGAACGGTTCCGACCAATGCGGCTCGATTACAACCTCTTCAACTGTATCCAAAACTTCAGCCATAACTTAGCCCTCGTAGGTTGGGATGATCTGACCGGCCCATCGGTCATTGTGCTGTTTCACATCTTGACCGATGTCGTAATCAGGGAAATACTTTGCCAGCTCTTCCAGATACGGGAATCCGGTACGGCTATCCGCAATGAAGAATCGCGCCCACTGGCCATACTGACCGTTCTTGTGCGCTAGAATCTCTGCATAGCTGCGCGGCTCAAAAGCGGTGCCTGTCGCATCGGTCCAGAAATTCTTGCCTTTGCCTAGCAAAGCCGGATCTGTGGCCGTGAAGGTGGCCGAACACCCGTTATGTAGGCGACCACCGAGGCGTGTCAGCGGCATGTACGTGCTAGCATCAACCGGAACGCCTGCAGGGTCGTAGTAGCGTTTAGCCCACACTGAGTCGAGGCTTGAGGTTGTTATGATAGCATATCCGTCTACTGTAGCCGAGGTCTTTCCGAGTGTGGCGCCAACTTTGATTTTCTTGCCATCAATTGTGATATCACCCATTTGGAAGTGACCCTCGCGGCCCGCGCTTGCTTGCCTTCCCAGATACGTGAAATTATGTCCGTTAACTGGAGGGTTCAATGCTCTGGAGTATATCAACTCATCATTCACATAAACGTAGCCGTTTACGCCATCTGCATAAACGCGTAATTTATAGGCCTCACCGAAACCAAAACCGGTGTCAATGGCATTGTTTTGACCGTCGCCAAAATTACAGAAGATATTGTTGCCTGTATGATCGCGTTGGGCCCCAATCATCGGGGAGGCACCTGTATCGACCTCTTTGTCACCTGCGACGGCGCACTTGTAATAACTACCACCTGTCTGTGTTGACAACTTAGCGAAGTTCTCGATAGTAATATCGAAATCATTCGCTTTGATCGGAACGTCGTCTAACGTAACACAATCCCCCACGCCATCTAGCGTAAGCACCGCGCTCGTCGGCTGGCCTTCCAGCAGGGCGGGGTATTCTGCGAACGTTGTTGTTCCTGTGCCGGAAACATTGAACACGCGGCCGCTTTCTAAATCGAGCATGCCGCCA
>JAAUYJ010127487.1_pt1 | contig 14673 bp, 9 predicted proteins | sample 7278031 | NCBI WGS metagenome assembly JAAUYJ01 (sample SAMN14350222, study PRJNA611818) | marine sediment metagenome | isolation source: surface marine sediment (1.8m) | place: French Polynesia: Moorea | collected 2018-08 | reverse complement strand
TATTTCCCCATCCAAAATATGATACATAACTAAGCCTTTTGCCTGACCTTCTTCCAATATCAGACGCATGACATACCATTCCTGATATACTTTTACCCCATTACGCTGGAGATTATTTACCAACTCATGCAAAATAGCGTGACCAGTTTTATCCGCAGCATAACAGGTGCGGTTGTGTGAGTGACCGCCGAAAGGACGTTGAGCAATACGACCATCTGGCAACCTGGAAAATAATACTCCCAGATGTTCCAGATCAATAATTACATCTGGTGCTTCCTTAGCTAAAATTTCTACTGCGTCTTGGTCTGCTAAATAGTCGGAACCTTTTACAGTATCAAAAGCATGAGCTTTCCAACTATCTTCAGGGTCTACATTTTGTAGGGAAGCAGCTATCCCTCCTTGAGCAGCGACAGAATGGGAACGAATGGGGTGAGTTTTGGCAACGACCGCCACATCTAAACTAGGATTTTTGCGAGCTATTTCCACAGCAGCGCGACAACCAGCAAGACCGCCGCCTACTATAATTATGTCGTGTTCTAACATTAGCTAAATATTTAGGTATTTTTGTTCTTTTATCATCTTACTTTATCTCAAGTAAAGCCAAGTAATTTCTGGCAAAAATTTGTCTGATATTATTCACAAAAATACTTTTCTATTAGCTGAAACTAAATTTCAAATATAAACTACCTAATTATATTAAATCCGGTAGTATCGGGATAAAAAAGCAGAGAAACCGGGTTTGTATCAAATACCCTACAATACTAACATTGACCTCCCATAAACCCGGTTTCTTGTTACTCCGATTTATCGGGAACCGTAGCAAGCAGATTTGATATTATATCATTTTCTACCTTTTTTTTTCTTCCTCCCTATTCCCTATTCCGATAAAAACCTACCTGTCATTCGACAGGCAGATTTTTCATACTTTTAGATTCTTGATTAATTGAAGAATTAAGTAGGGCTTGCTGATTAAATCTAAAAGCATTTACAGGAAATAAAGTGCCTTTTTAGGTCTGGAAAAAGTACAAGGTTTTTGTTGTAGGTATCTCAAAAAGCTAGGATTTTAGGTTGACTCATGGCTGAAAAATCAAGGGATAATTCTTCCTCCTATCTCCTCGTTCCTATACCCATTTATCCTGACTCCTACCCTCACCCATAAGACTTTTTCAGCAAACCCTAAGTAATTTTCAAGTCACGAAATAAAGACTCAAAATATTTAGCCCATAGATGTTGCAGCTTGCTGACCAGGTGCTGACATTTCAACTTCCTCTTCCTCATTCGGGTCTACTGAAGAGACTTCAATATGATTTAATAGGGTAGTTACGAAAGAAAATAAAAGGAAGGGTAGAGACAACACAACAACTAGAGCAATAGCTCCCAGAGCATAGACTTGGTTACTGCTAGTCCAAAGGGCAACCCCTCCAGCAATACTCAAGAATACTACTATTAACCAAACAATAATCTGGCCATAAATGTCGCCAAAGGTGAGGGTGCAACTAAGCCGATATTTTTGGAAATTATTCATTCATTTTACCTCGTTACATTACTTCAAATTTATAGGTTAGGGCTATTATCAGGGTAGAGTCAAATTTCTAAAGATTTTGATCGGAATTGTTACTGGAGTTTACATTCAGATATTTATGAAAATTGTAATTTATGTTTAATCTTATACCGAATTTTTGACTAAAGATCCAATCTTAAAAAATCTTAATTATTCATTCAGAAATTTTAAAATTTTACTAAAATTATTTAATCTCTTTCGATAGAAAAAATCCCCAAAATAGTATTTTGATAAATTTGATACTTAGCTGGCTTCAAAAAACACCAAACAAACTCACAATAAATTTTGTTTATATAATTAATTAAACTATAACTTTTAACAAAAACAATGGGGTCAAAAATTGAACTAATAGAGCAAAGTTTTGAGCAAATTAAACCTAATGCTGAAAAATTTGCAGCGAGTTTCTATGAAAATCTATTTGTCGCATACCCAGAGGCAAAACCATTGTTTGCAAACACCGATATGGAAAAACAACAGAAAAAATTGCTCGATGCTTTGATACTGGTAGTCGAAAATTTGCGTCATCCAGAGGTACTAAAAGAAGTCGTGCAAGCATTAGGCAGTCGCCACGTTAATTATGGCGTGCTACAACAACATTATCCCCTTGTAGGTAAAGCACTACTACAAACATTAAAGCAGTATCTTGGGAAATATTGGACTCCAGAAGTTAAAGCAGCTTGGATATATGCTTATGGTGGGATAACAAAACTGATGTTAAAAGGTGCAAACTATCCAGAAAAAGCAGAGCGATCGCCCACTACTGCCACCCCAAAAACAGAAACCCAGACCCAAGGAGACACCGAAACCGAAGTTCAGCCAACCCCATCCCCACAAACAACCCCTACTTCCCCAATAGAACTCATTGAAACCAGCTTTGAGAAAATCAAACCCCATAGAGAAGAATTTGCAGCCAGTTTCTACGAAAACCTATTTGCAGCATATCCAGAAGCAAAACCACTATTTGCCAACACTGACATGGAAAACCAGGAAAAAAAATTGCTCAATTCCTTGGTTTTGGTAGTAGAAAGTCTCCGGAACCCAGAAGCATTAGCACAAGTATTACGCGCTCTCGGTTCCCGTCACGTTAATTATGGTACTCTCAAACAACATTATCCTTTAGTCACGAAAACATTACTGAAAACTTTACAACAGTATCTCCGGGAAGACTGGACTCCTGAAGTTAGGAAAGCATGGGTATATGCGCTCGGTCAAATTACGAAATTAATGTTTGAAGGTGCAGGTTATATAGAAGCACCAACACCTCCTACCCAACAAGTAACAGAAACAGCTACAAAACCTACTTCTGAACAACAAGAAAAATCTCTGTCTAAAATCAAACAACAAGAAGAGATTTCAGAGAAACAATATTCTACTGAAGAAGCGATAGAACAACTCAAAAAATTACTGGCAAAAATAGGTGAATTGATTGTCGATCGCTTCTGGGAATTGCCAAAATTATCTTTAGTAATAATCGCAGTCATTATTACAATAATAGTGGTAAATTTAGTTGATGAAGATTCTATTTTTGCTAAGACTTTAGATGCGGCTGACACTATTAGTTTGATTGTTGCTGTAGTTCTTTTTGTCAAAGAAGCCCCCGACCGCAGAAAAAAATTTCATTATGAAGCTTGGATGGCAATAGATGCAGCTAAAGGTATCAAAGATAGTCAGGCTCGGTTTATGGCAATTCAGGATTTGAATGAAGACAATGTTTCGATGAGAGCTTTACAAGCACCAGGGGCGTATTTGGCAAATATTAATCTCAAAAAAGCTAATCTCAATGAAGCAAACTTAAGTCAAGCTTTCCTAGACAATGCTAATCTTAAACAAGCAAATTTTAGTTATGCTAATCTGAATTATGCTCAATTATCTAGCAGTAATTTAAGTGAGACAAATCTCAGTTTTACTAATCTGAGCAATGCTAATTTGAGTAATGCTAATTTGAATAATGCTAATCTAGTTTGTGCAGACTTGAGTAATGCTAATTTGAGTGGTGTTAATTTGAGTGGAGCAACTTTGAGTGGGGCAAAACTGAATCAGACTTATTTAGTAGGTGCCAATCTCAAAGATGCTAAGGTCAGCGTTTACGAACTGTCCAATGCTTATTTAAAAGATGCAATTATGCCCGATGGTTCAAAACATACATCAACTTAAACATTTAATAATTTTTTACTTGTCCAAAAAATTCTAAAGTTGCGTTAGAGGAAAACTAATTAAAAAGAGACAGAAAATTTATGGAATCACAAAAACACTTACTAGCAAAAAATATGGCATTTTTGATGTTAGTCGCTCCTGATAGTAACTTAGCAAAATTATTAAGATTTTGTTTGGCAACCAGAGTTACAGGGGAAAATTCTGGTAAAATAGCAGAAGACATGAGTCGCGAACTCATGGAAAAACCGTCTAATTTGCCTTACTGGACTCAGGATGTGATGAGAATTGACAGTAAGTATACTACCGAAGAGTGGGAAGCTTTGGGCAAGATGGATTTAAAAGATACCCAGGAATTTATTAATCAATTGTGGCAAGAATTAGAAAGTTTAGATTTGTAAATTACAGCAGTTTTTAGATGGGTAAACCACAGTTAAAAAGTTAGGCGGTAGGTGGTAAGTGGTAGGTGGTAGGAACTTTGGCAGCGACCCCCACAATCAATGGCTGACTTGGTGGTCAATTACAGCGCTTTTCAGATTGATAAACCACATCGTCACAACCAAAACCTTGTAGGGACGTTCCATGGAACGTCCCTACTGTGGTCTACTGAAATGAAAACCGCTGTAGGGTGAAAAGCGCTGTAAAACTGAAGATGATGCGGTCGCCATATGTTAGCTAAGAACATTGTGGTTTATTCATTTGAAAACCGCTGTAAAGTTAGAACATCCTTATAAAAAAACAAAAAACCCTGTTTTTCCGATAAACAGGGCTGTTTTTTATTTTCAGAATCGGCGAATTAGTTATTGCTATAAGCAAACTCAGGAAGTTGTTTGTCAGCAGGTGCAGGTGCAACCTTCACTTCACCATTCTCATCTAAATCAACATAAACATTTTGCCCATTCTCAATCTGACCAGACAATAATGCTTCTGCCAATACATCCTCTAACAGACGCATAATAGCTCGACGTAATGGTCTTGCACCGTAACTGGGGTCAAATCCCTCTTCCACTAAACGCTGCTTAAAGCGATCGCTAACAGTAAGAGTAATCTCCCGTTCGCCCAAGCGACTAAATACCTCACGCAGCATAATATCTGAAATCTCTGTCACCTCATCCTTACTCAACTGACGGAAGACAATAATTTCATCAAGTCGGTTGAGAAACTCTGGGCGGAAATATTGCTTCAATTCCTCATTTACCAAATTCCGGATGCGATTATACTGAGCCTCTTCCTTATCTTCAGCAAAGTCAAAACCTAAACCACCGCCTCCTTTCTCGATGACTTTAGAACCGATATTAGAAGTCATAATAATCAGAGTATTCTTGAAATCTACCACCCGACCTTTAGCATCAGTCAGACGACCATCCTCCAACACTTGTAGCATCATATTAAATACGTCTGGATGAGCTTTTTCAATCTCATCAAACAAAATTACAGTGTAGGGGCGACGGCGTACAGCTTCAGTTAGTTGCCCACCTTCATCATAACCAACAAATCCTGGTGGAGAACCAATGAGTTTAGAAACAGTATGACGTTCCATAAATTCCGACATATCTAGTCGAATCATCGCTTCCTCAGAACCGAAGAAATAAGCAGCTAATGCTTTTGTCAGTTCTGTTTTACCAACACCAGTAGGACCGGAGAAGATGAAACTCGCAATAGGTCGTTTGGGGTTCTTCAGTCCAACACGGGCGCGACGCAGAGCGCGAGACACTGCTTTGACTGCATCCTCTTGACCAATCAGACGTTGATGCAGGGTATCTTCCATGTGTAGCAGTTTCTCAGATTCAGATTCAGTCAACTTGCTCACAGGAACACCTGTCCAAGAAGCTACAATATGAGCAATATCCTCTTCCGTTACCATGGGAGAACTTTTGGCTTTTTGGTCTTCTTTGTCAGAGGTAGTCTGTTCAATTTCGGCTTTAATTGCTAGCTCACGATCGCGCAATTTACTAGCTTGTTCAAAATCTTGTTGACGAACGTATTCTTCTTTTTCTTTTGTCACCCTAGAAAACTCCCGGCGCAGTTCCTTCACTTCTGGTGAAATCATGGAATTCTGCACCCTCACACGAGAACCAGCTTCGTCTATTAGGTCAATTGCTTTATCTGGCAAAAAGCGATCGCTAATATAACGGTCTGATAGTTTCGCTGCCGCTGCCAAAGCTGCATCAGAAATAATCAACCTGTGGTGTTGTTCGTAAGCAGAGCGTAAACCGTAGAGAATTTCAATAGTCTCATCTACAGTAGGCTCACCCACTTTCACCGGTTGGAAACGACGTTCCAGAGCAGCATCCCGTTCGATATGCTTGCGATATTCATCTAAAGTAGTCGCTCCAATACATTGCAGTTCACCCCTTGCCAAAGCAGGCTTGAGAATATTAGCAGCATCCATACTACCTTCAACCGCACCAGCACCTACAACAGTGTGAATTTCATCTATTACCAGAATAATATTGCCATTGGAGCGGACTTCCTCCATAATTTTCTTCAATCGCTCCTCAAATTCCCCACGGAATCTAGTACCAGCAATCAGAGAACTAATATCAAGAGCAATCACCTGTTTATTTTCCAAGATTTCAGGAACATCTTGATTAACAATTCGTTGGGCTAATCCCTCAGCGATCGCTGTTTTACCAACACCAGGCTCCCCAATTAGGACAGGATTATTTTTTGTCCTCCGGCCCAATACTTGAATCATCCGTTCAATTTCTCTTTCCCGGCCCACGATTGGATCGAGTTTACCCTCGGCTGCTGATTTTGTTAGGTCTGTACCAAATTCTTCAAGAGTTACAGCTTTCTTACCTCCGGGAACACTTCCACCAGATGATACTGTAGCCACTTCACCAAGGGAGCGAATTATTTGAGTCCGAATTTTGCCTCGGTCAATACCTAAATTGTCCAATACCTTAGCAGCTACTCCTTCAGAATCTTGGAGCAATGCCAGTAACAAATGTTCTGTGCCAATGTAACTATGGTCTAGTTTTCTTGCCTCTTCTAGGGAAACTTCCAACATTCGTTTCACCCTGGGAGTGAAAGGAATTTCTGCAGGGGTGAAGCCGGAGCCACGGCCAATAATTTTTTCTACTTCATTGCGAGCATCTTTAAGAGTCACGCCATTTTCCTGAAGAGCTTTCGAGCCAATACCTGTACCTTCAGCTATCAAACCCAGGAGAATCTGCTCTGTGCCTACAAAATTATGTCCTAAACGGCGGGCCTCTTCCTGGGCCAACATAATCACTTTAATTGATTGTTCTGTAAAACGTTCAAACATTGTTATTTCCTCATTATATATGTATGTTTCATAGTCACAGGCGAGATTTCCTCCCCGTAGTTTGGTGTTTTACTAGTTACAAGCCACAATATGGCCATAAACACAAAAAATGAATGTAAATTTTTGTTTACTTACTATAAACTAATGTAGCGTTGTTAAAGTAAGAGTGCTAGTGAGGAGAGCCGTAACCAAAGAAGTCAGTAATTTATATATAATAATCTGTTGGAAATAATTTAAACCAGATACTTTATTTATCCAACAAATGATAATTGTATCTTGTTTGCTGTATTTCAGTTTACCATTTTCTCGGAAAAGTTGCGACATTTTTTGGACATTCACCACAATTAAAATTAATTCCAGATATCTACTGTTGTTTTATTTTCCAATTTTTGGCTTTTTATAACATTAATATTTACTTTTGATTTGAGATACATCTCCAAGATATTCAACTCAAAAAGTGAACAAATTTTATCTATTTTGTGTAGCAATGTTTTAGTAAATTTACCAAATAATCTTTTCGTTATTGTTTGAGTATAATTATGGCCATCAACAACCTCATACTTACAGCGGTTTTCAGATTGATAAACCACATCGTCACAACCAAAACCTTGTAGGGACGTTGCATGCAACGTCCCTACTGTGGTCTACTGAAATGAAAACCGCTGTAAGACAGATATATAAACACCGTTGGCCTCTGTATTTGCTACAAATGAATTTCTAGGTTTTAGGAGGTAGGGAATAAATCTTAATCAGATATTTATAGCTGAATTCTGTTTTTCAATTATCCAATTATCGAATGTATTTGCAACATTATTTTTTCGGTTACCCTGCAGCCGTAATTGTGAGAATGTATATTTTTTTTCACGCTCCCCACACCTCCCACACCTCCCACACTCCCCACCCAATCTATTCCATCTGTCGCGCTATCAAACTAGCAAACAACCCCTCCTGAACTGCCAACTCTGCAAAACTGCCAGACTGTAAAACTTTTCCTGCTTGTAAAACATAAATTCGGTTCGCATGACGAATTGTACTTAACCTGTGAGCAATAACCACACGAGTTACACCCAACTTTTCTAAACTCTCTGTCACTATTCCCTGAGTGCGATTATCCAAAGCACTTGTCGCTTCATCAAAAATCAAAATTCTCGGCTTCAAAACCAACGCCCGCGCAATCAATAATCGTTGGCGCTGTCCACCAGATAAATTTCCCCCACCCTCTGACACAATAGTGTGCATTCCCATCGGCATTTGTTCAATATCCTCTGCAAACCCTGCCATTTCAGCAGCTTCCCAAGCTTCATCTACTGTCACCAACGCCCCACAAGCAATATTCTCAAAAATCGAAGCGCTATTTAATCTAACATTTTGCAACACCACCCCTAACTGTCGTCGCACTGCTGACACATCCAATGTTGATAAGTCGCGCCCATCATAATAAATAGTTCCCGCAACTGCTGTCTCAAATCCTAACAATAACCGCACAATAGTTGATTTACCACTGCCAGAGGGGCCGACAATAGCAATGAATTCTCCGGCTTCTATTTCCAGAGTAATATCATCAATAATGAGTGGAGTATCTGGACGGTAACGGAAACTAACGTGTTCTAACTTAATTATACCTGAAAGTTGACCAGGGTCAGATTTGTTGAGATTTACTTCTGGTTCTGATTCTATAATTGGTTGGGTGCGTTCCCATAATATTGTGATTTCTAAAATACTGAGCGCAGTTTGGCTTAAACTGGTAACCCCACTGACAAATGTGCCGAATGCAGCGTTGAAAGCTAGAAATTTTCCCATTGACAACCCTGTTTCAGGTTCTTGAATTAAGTAAACAGTTAATGCAAACAGAAAAATAGAACTTACTGTCGGTAACGCTGTATTGAAAACATTAGCTAAGTCTTCAATGAGTTGGGTACTCAACATCAGTCTTACCTGCTGACTATATTTTTTCGCCCAATAGGCAAAAGCACGTTCCTCTGCACCAGCAACTCGCAGTTTAGATATCCCACCAATAAGCTGCACTGTTAAACCGAATATTTCTCCTGACATCTGTTCGAGAGGACGTAATTTGCGACGGGTGAGAACTCCAGAACCAATAGTAACAATACTGGTGAGAACAGCGACAGCAACAGCAATTAAAGCTAGGGGTAAACTGTAGATGAATAGTAATACTAAATTCAGTAGGGAAAACAAACTGGTGAATATTGTTGTCAGGATAGTGGTATTGAGTAAACTGCGAATTTGACTGATAGCAGAAACGCGGTTTTGTAAGTCTCCTGTGGAATATTGACGAAAAAAATCTGGTTTGAGTTTTAGCAGTCGATCCCATACTGCTGCTTGAGTGCTGGCAGTAGATAGGGTTTTTAGTCTCAGGGTTGCAAAACTGCGGGTTAACTGAAATATGGTGACTCCAAAACTTGCTGCTAACAAACCTAAGCCTATTTGAATTAATAATCCTTTGTCTGCATCTGGAATGGCTTTGTCAATAATGATACCTGTGGTTAATGGTGTCATCATTCCTAAGATAGTCGCTAAAAATCCTGTATTCAAAACTATTAGTAGGTCTTTATATCTACCCCGGAAAGCAAATTTGAAAATGTCAAAAGCTGTAATTTTTTTGTCTGGTAAAGGGCGGTAAAATGTGTAGGCTACTGATGCCAGTTCTTGCGCTGTCTTATGGTTAAGAGGAATGTAGATATATTCTATCGGGTCGAAAATTTCATACTTTGCTGCTGTGAGTGGGAGTAGAGCAACTGGTCGATTTTTTTCTTGGTTGTATGCTAACAGCGGTCCGCAGTCTTGATGCCACCATTTGTTTGTAAGGGTGACGCGACGGGTGCGGATGTGGTAGAGTTGAGCGATCGCTTCTATTGGATATTCCCATCCTGCTTCTGTTGTTTCTGTGTCTGTTTTGGGATTATGATTAATTTTGATTCCCAATGCTTTTGCAACTAGACTGAAAGCAATAAATAGGGGAGTACCTGTTTGGGGTATTTGACGCAGTTCTGGTTGTAAGACTGAGGCTAATTCTATAAGTGCTTCTTGTGTCTTTTTTTGGTGGTTGAGGTTATGATTCATGCAGAAAGGTCATTTCAGTTATTAGTTAATATAGCAATCACCGAATCAGATGTGAGAATTGAGGTGTTGCTTAAAAATGTAGAATCTAGCAGTTATCATATTCATTTTTATACATTTTTTTCTTCTTTTCTTTTCCCTCACAGGAGTGCGCGTTCCCTCTCTTGGTCAGCATTCTCTTGCGACTTGCCTCTTTCCTCCTCCGGAGGAACTGCGCTAACCTCGTCGCGGGGTCTGACCGCTAGCGCCGTAAGACGACGCGGGGTCGCACCGCTGTTCCCTATTCCCTAAAAGTTTCTAATATCTCACAACTTAAATTATATTGCTTTCGTTAAGAAAGGAATTTGAAAAAATGGGCTTTTGATCACTAGATTTGGTATAACAAAGTTTTCTCCTGAGAGAAGTAAATACAGCGCTTCCCGATGTTTATGAGGTACATACCTAGTGGGCAAGATGCCCACACTACAAGATATTCAATTCCTGTTGTATATTGATTGATTATATTTTTATTAATAAAAACTTATATACTTGTTAAAAAAACATTAATTTTTAGCTCCAACTCAAATTATGGCATTGCATAATTGCAGGATGATTTTTTCGCCCTAGCAGAAACCATAATCCCCGTGTCTGGTGCGTCTGGTGTGTCAGCCGAAATCATCCCAGTATTCAGCAACGCCCAAATTATTTCTCCCTGCTCCCTGCTCCCTGCTCCCTATTACGTAAAACCATAAACATAAGTACCTCACGGGTAGGGGAAGTGCAGTATTTTGTTTTGTAGTTGGTATTACAGAAAAGACAATGTATGATTTTTAAATGATATTCTATGTAAATAGAACCAAAAACTGGCTTTTTTGATTTAAAAGCAACCATTAAATTATTCCATACATAAGCCAAAAGGTTTATAATGCCATAATTTTCAGTAATAATACTTATTATTAGCTTGTAAATTATCTCATTTTAACAATATAATTATAAAGAAATAATAAAATTATTTAAAAAATAGATCATATTAAAATGACTAATGTCGATCAAAGTCAAATAGAATACAATCACCAATCCCTAAAAACATTAGCTAGAGCGCTAAGACTGTCCGAGGGTGATTTTTCCCTAATCTTAGTTCGCTGTAATTGTCTAGAAATGAGAGAACAAATTCTCCAAAAGTTAAAAGCAGAATACCCAGTAGAATATCAAGAACTAGCATTAGATAAATCTGCCGATACACTTTACTCTAGTATTAACCAAAATCTTAGTCAGACTTTGCCTAAAGCCCTGATGGTTAAAAGTTTGGAATCAGTGAATACCTTAGATAGATTACTGAGTGCAGCTAATTTGGTAAGAAATAATTTCCGCAATTTTCAGTTTCCATTAGTATTGTGGGTAACAGATGAAATTCACAAAAAATTAATTCGTTTAGCACCAGACATTCAAAGTTGGGCATCATCAGCAATTAATTTTAATCACAAATCAGCTTAAGTCCTAAATTATTTGTAACAAACCAAAAAATAGATAAAAATCCTGAAGCTCTTACCGAAATAATTAAATAATTCTGGTTGAAAGCCGACCCTTTTCAGGGGAAAAAGCGGTCGATATTCGGAGTTTCCCGTAGGAGGGGATGGCGATGCTTCGGAGCGGCTCTGCACTCTTCGCGCCTTCCTTTCCCTTCGGGACGCTACGCGCACTTCGGAGCTTTGCGGAGCGCAAACGCCATATCCAATCGACCAAGAAAAGAAATAATATTTCCTGATTTTCAATTCCGTAACGGTTTTAACCAGAGGTAATTATCAATTATCTCTGATCAATTAATGAACCCTGTTCCCTTTTTCTAGGATATTTTTTTCACAACCAAACAAAATAGGAATGTTGTATTATTTTGAGATTTAGAAAAATATTAATAAAATCTAAGATTTATAAGACATAGTTGGCATCAGTGATATAAGCAAACATCAATACCAAGATTCTTAAACATTTTTGATATCTGGTTAAAAAATTAATTTAGCCCTTATTCTGTCAGTGGAAATGCTAAAGTTTGCTGATTTGAGTCCACAAATACCACTCCACCAGAAACCCAGAGACTCAGAATTAGTATTTAGCCAATTCCATTATTAAACTTGACAAAATAAGGAATAAATAGTATGGCAGATACAGGTATCGAATCAATCCATGCCAGGGAAATACTAGACTCCCGTGGTCGTCCAACAATAGAAGCAGAAGTCTACCTGGAAAATGGCACCATGGGATTAGCCCAAGTACCCAGTGGTGCATCAACAGGTAGCTTTGAAGCCCACGAACTCAGAGATGGAGACAAAGGACGCTACGGTGGCAAAGGGGTACTGACAGCAGTCAAAAACGTCGAAGAAAAAATTACTCCTGCTCTACTCAAAACCAATGCTCTCAACCAAACATTAGTTGATAGCAAAATGATCGAAATAGACGGCTCCCCCAACAAAAGTAACTTAGGAGCAAACGCTATTCTTGCTGTCTCTCTCGCTACCGCCAAAGCAGCAGCTAACGCTGTCGGTCTGCCACTATATCGTTATTTAGGTGGACCTCAAGCGAGTCTACTGCCAGTACCCCTAATGAATGTAATTAACGGTGGTGCCCACGCAGCTAATAACGTAGACATTCAAGAGTTTATGATTGTACCCGTGGGTGCGCCCTCATTTAAAGAAGCATTGCGCTGGGGTGCAGAAGTTTTCGCCACCCTCAGTGGAGTATTAAAAGACAAAGGTCTACTGGGTGGGGTAGGAGACGAAGGTGGTTATGCTCCTAACTTAGGCTCAAACCAAGAAGCACTAGACATATTAGTTGCAGCGATCGAGAAAGCAGGTTATAAACCAGGGGAAGAAGTTGCCCTAGCATTAGACGTAGCTGCCAGCGAATTTTATAAAGACGGTAACTACACTTATGATGGTGCGACTCATTCTCCCACTGAATTGATTGACTATTTAGCTGGCTTAGTCGAAAAATATCCTATTGTTTCCATAGAAGATGGTTTACATGAAGATGACTGGGAAAGTTGGGTGCAGCTAACTGAGAAACTAGGCAAAAAAATTCAACTGGTGGGAGACGACTTATTTGTGACGAATGCCACTCGTTTACAAAAAGGTATAGATATGACTGCAGGTAACTCAATTTTGATTAAACTCAATCAAATTGGTTCCCTGACTGAAACCCTAGAAACAATTGACTTAGCAACTCGTAATGGTTTTCGATCAGTTATTAGTCACCGTTCAGGGGAAACAGAAGATACAACCATCGCTGACTTAGCTGTGGCAACCCGCGCAGGTCAAATCAAAACAGGTTCTCTCTGTCGTAGCGAACGAGTCGCTAAGTATAATCGACTGTTACGGATAGAATATGAATTAGGCGATCGCGCAATTTATGCAGGTGCAGTAGGTTTAGGACCAAAAGGCCGAAATTAATTACAGCGGTTTTCATTTGAATCAACCACTGTAGGGGCGATTTCCTCCGGAATGCTCCTAATTACGCGAATCGCCCCTACAGGGTTTGGGTTGTGACGATGTGCTTCATTGATCTGAAAACGGCTGTAAACTATGCTGATAGGATCATGGCAGTAACAACGAACAAATAACAGGAAAACTATCAGGGATAGAAACTCCAATAGATTAATTTCGGAGTTTCTTCCCATTGATTTTTTGACTCGTTTTTAGAGACTGTTTGTCAAGTTTTGTAAGGGAAAGCGATCGCCTTAACTCTTAAGTAATAGCATTTTGATAAACTTAAAGAAAACTTGTAAAAGTATCTATCAAGCTTGAAATCTAAGATGTCCAATTATTTGTAGCCTGACTATAGGAAATTGGTCTAAAATAATTCAATTTGACTTTTTTTCAAAATTTTATTATGTGTACTACTTGAGTACAACATTTTTCCTGTTCTTTAGGTTTTTTCACAAGTAAGCCACTAAATTAGGTTTGATCAATGAAACAGCAAAATACAAAAATAAGTCTTCATCAGCAAAAATCCTATTGGCATAAAAATTTGGGTGGTTTTTTGCCATCATTAGAACTACCAATAAACTATCCACGTACTACTTTGATGCAGACAAATATAGGACTATCTAAGTCATGGATAAAAATAACAAAAGAGATTGAGATTAATAAGAATATCTATGAATAACTGAATAAGTTTTGCCTTAGTGAAAATATAACCTTACCTATCCTTTTAATTGCTGCATTTAAACTTATTCTACTGCGCTACACACAACAAGAATATATTATCATTGGCTCACTTAGAGTCAATAAACCAAAAATAATAACTCCACTAATATTGAGAACAAGATTAACAGAAAATCTTAGCTCTAAAGAACTTTTAAAAAATGTTGTACAAACAGTATCAGAAGCCAAAGAGAATATAGATTACCCGCTGGAATATTTTATAAAAGAAATATCATAAGAGGAGAAAAAATCACTATATTCAATCTTTAAAGTAATATTAGTGCTAAACAATATAAAACTTTAGTTGTCAGAAATCCCCCTAAAATCCAGGGTCATTTCATTCTAGATTTTGAGCATGAATTTACTTACTTTCAGGTAGGGAAAGATAAATTTTATAAAGCTCAAAATAAGGTATTTTCGTAAATACACAAAATGGC